>ENA-OURN01000030-OURN01000030.1-human-gut-metagenome-genome-assembly--contig:-NODE-30-length-79101-cov-21.845_pt1 | contig 79101 bp, 51 predicted proteins | sample MGYA00242099_ERZ508987 | MGnify/ENA primary metagenome ERZ508987 (study PRJEB26280, sample SAMEA2531405) | human gut metagenome | biome: human gut; feature: human-associated habitat; material: faeces... | reverse complement strand
GTGAAAGTCAGGGCTTTGTGATTTTTTTAGAATAAGGGAGTTTTGACACACCTCCTAACAGTGTGTATCTTAACGGGCTATCATGCTTGTTTGTCTCGCCAGGCGACAGGCGTGCATCCCTCTTTCTCCTTAAACACTCTGTAGAGATAGGAGCGTGAGGAGAAGCCACATTCGGAGGAGATGATGTCGTTGCTGAAGTCAGGATTTTCCATCATCATCTTTTTGGCAGCATTGAAGCGTATCTCGCCAAGCCAAATTCGGAACGTTGTGTTCTGACACTGGCTGAAGTATTGCGACAGCTCGGTTTTGTTGATTTCGAGCAAATTTGACAATGTCAGCATATTGACTGTGCAGTCCTTATAGCCTAAGTCGGCACACCAATGGTCGAGGGCAGACCGGATGAAGGCAATTCGTGAGGTAGGTAGCTGTTTGGAGGTTTGTTCACTGCCGGTCTCAGGCGCAGACTGCTGCACGTCACACTTGACAGACTCTTCCTCGCTTTCAGCGTTGACAGCATCGGCGGTCAGATTGTTGCCTCTTTCCTTATCCAACAGTTCTTCAGTTGGAACATAATTGAAGCCGAGCGCCACAAAATTGACGATGAAGAAGAGCGTGGCTACGAGTCCGAAGGGACCTATTATATATAGCGACTTAGTAGAAAGGATGGCAAACGGGATGATGGTGGCTGTGATAAAGAGCAGCGTAAGGCAGGCATAAGCATATCGCGTGAAAGGGCGCATGTCGGTGGCTGTCATCGTCTCAAGGAGCTTCTTCCGCTTGTTCATCTCTATTATTATCATGTATATGCAGTAGACAATATTGCCCAAAAAGAGAGCAAGCATCACGTAAAGCCATGCGCCAATGTTCAGGGAACCGCTAAAGCTGTAGCCCACAGCGAAGGCGGCAAGCATGGCGGCGTATACGGCGGCGCAGATAAGGTTCATCTTACGGCGCTTGGTGTGGGTAGCCTCAACGTTGTAGATAGCCATCGCGAAAAGCGTGAAGCAAGGCTGATAAACCAGTATGTTGATAACAGCACCTAAGTATGTGCTCGTGGCGCGGAAGCCATAGTGCATCTGCAGGAAGAAGTGTGCTGCCATCAAAAGCAACGCCGAGGATATCATCCAGCGCGAATACTCGTACCGCCGATTTGTCCATCTTACGTGAAGGCGCGTGACGGCAATGAAGAATGCGCTGATAAGCATTAATATCAGACATGCAAACTGTAACAAATATAGCATAGTATATAATTTTTGTATGTACGTATCAACAAAGATACTGCTGCAAAGATAGTGCAAACCGAAGGCAGAACACCAAGCTTGCTTGAGTGTTATGCTGAGGTGCAGCCTATCTTCTGCAAAGATACGCAAAAAAAACGTATCCGTATATAGTGTTTAACAATTATTACTGCTCAAACGCATATCCGTTTGAAAAAGAGTCAGTAACTTTGCACCCTCATACAACAACAATAACATTACTAATGAAAAGGAAACATAATCCGAAACAAATCAGCACCGTATTATCGGTAATCATGTGCACGTTTGCCATCGCCCTACAGACAGCAAACGCTAACCCTATCAGCCCGCAAAAGGCGGCGCAGATCGCAAAACGATTCATAGAGAAACAATGTGGAATAAGATCAACATCTCAACACCTCACCACCTCAACATCTCACCCCCTCACCACCTCACCCTACTACCTCTTCAACGCTGCCGACGGTCGCGGCTTCGTGCTCGTTGCCGGCGACGACGAGATGGGCGAAGTGTTGGCATATAGCAAAGAGCACACGCTCGACACGCTCAACGCCAACCCCTGCGTCGGGTTGCTGCTCGAAGGCTACAGGCAGGGCTACCAGGCACTGAAGGAGGGAACAGTTGTAGCACACGCTCCTGCACGCAACGGACTCTTCACCAAGACCGTCACACCGCTGCTCAAGAGCAAGTGGGGACAGTCCGAGCCGTACAACGAGCTCTGCGGCTATCCCTACACAGGCTGCGTGGCTACGGCTATGGCGCAGATAATGCGCTACCACCGCTGGCCTGCACAGGGCAAGGGCGAAAACGGCTACAAGGTGGCTGCCTATGACGACGACGTGTACGTCGACTTCTCTCAGTCGCACTACGACTGGGCGAACATGCTCGACGACTACCGCTATCCCGTGCAGCCCACGAAGGAGCAGCGAGCAGCCGTGGCTCTGCTCATGAGAGACTTCGGCGTGGCATCGTTCATGCAGTACACCCCGGCGCTCAGCGGCACACAGGGCGTGAACGCATACAACGCGCTGCAGAAGCACTTCGACTACACGGCTGCTTACGTGACAAAGGCGATGGAGGGCGCAACACGCTTCTCAGAGATACTGCGCGAGGAACTGCTAAACGGCAGCCCCGTCTACCTGGAGGGCCGCCCTGCCGGCTCAAGCTCGGGCCACGCCTGGGTGACCGACGGCTTCGACGAGAACGGACTCTTCCACATGAACTTCGGATGGGACGGCGGAGGCGACGCCTACTTCTCGCTCACCAACCTCAGCCTGCAGGAGACGGGCGACGAGTTCGGCAACAAGCCCCTCGCGTTCAACCGCGCCATCACCGCCATACTCGCACACCCGAACAACGGCAAGTATCCCGCAATAGACCCCGGACTGCTTGAGAACATGCCGCAGCTGATGTTCAACGAGGGCGGCACGTTCACGATGAAGGATGCCGCAGACAAGGCGTTCGACGCACACAAGAAGCAGACCATCGACATGACCTCGTTCGTGAACAAGGGCAAAGCGTTCAAGGGCGACGTGGGCGTGGCTGTATACGACGCTGAGGGCAACTTCAAGAGCGTGGCTTACTCGGACGACCACGCCACGGGCGGATTTACGCAGCGCATCTTCGGCGACTACGGTGGCAGCATGGGCACCGACAACCTTATGGTGCACACACTCTCTACGAAGGTCAGCTTCGACGGACTTCCCAACGGCTACTACCGCCTCGTGCCCGTATGCGCAGCTATGGGCGAAGACGGAACATGGGGCGACTTCCTGCGCATGAAGAAGGCTCCGACAATCGAGGTGGAGCTCACCGACGGCAAGGGACGCATCTCCGAGACCTGCTCTACGGAGGATGTCGTCTTCCAGCTCATGAACCAGCCGCGCCTCTCTGCCAATGCAGAGCAGGGCGAAAGCATATACGCCTACTTCAACCTGAAGAACCTCAACGGCGTGCCACGCGACTGCTATCTGCGCGTGCAGCTGCTCGACGAGGCTAAGCAGGTGGTGCTGAACACACGCGTCGACCAGCTGACGGAGATTGAGGGCTTCACCGAGATGGAGATACCCGTTAAACTCTCAATACCCACCGACCTCGCCCCGGCACGCTACGAGGTGAAGCTCGAGGCGACACGCGACCAGGAGGAGACCGACTTCTACCCTATCAACAACATACACGACAAGGATGCAGCTTACATCGAAGTAGTGAAGGCTGAGGAGAAGCCGCTCATGGCGAAGGTGGAGGTGTTCTTCAGCGACAACTCGGAGCAGAAGGTAGAGTCGGGCGTACTCGACATGTCGCAGACCGCACTGTTCAAGATCGGCGTTCTGCTGCGCACCAACGAGAAACTCTCATACGAGGGTCACGTGAAGATGATGTGCGAGGACGTGGAGTGCTGCGAGCAGGTGGCTGTCAACGGCATCGACGACGACGTTACAGTGTCTTCTGCCTTCGACATTCCGCTCTACAGCTACTGGCTGCGCAAGAACAGCGTACCGTTTGAGGACGGACATATATATAAGGTGATGATGATGGGCGCGAAGAACGGCGAAGACATGGAGCTGAAGGTGGCAGACGCACCAGCCACATACATCAAGCGCGAGGGCGACCTGCTCACATTCACCAACGACATACCAACCAGCATTGAGTCGGCTGCGGCTCCTACCGTAAGCGTGAGTCGCGAGGGCTCGCAGATTGTTGTCACCGGCGAAGACATCAAGAGCGTAGGCCTCTATACCATCAGCGGTGAGCTGATCACCATCTCACCATCTCACCATCTCACCACCTCACCATCTCACCATCTCACCATCACACCACCTCACCATCTCACCATCTCAACACCTCACCATCTCACCCCCGGCGTGTACGTGCTGCGCATAGAAACAGGCAAGCAGACACATGTCTACAAATTCATTCTCTAAGACTATAGCAAATCAAATAGCTCTTAATGCTAATCATAGGAGGCTACGGCATTCGTGCCGTAGCCTTTTTATATATATGTATCAAAATATTTTACGCAAATAATTCTACGTTTTTCCTTTTCGTGTTGTTTTATTTCATATATTTGCAAAATCTATCGGCAACGATAAACCACTAATATCCATTATCAACCTAATAAATAAAACGTTATGAACAACATCCCCTCAGTATTTTGGCTGATCCCGATAGCCAGTGTTGTAGCATTGGGAATGGCATGGTTCTTCTTCCGTTCGATGATGAAGGAGGACGAAGGAACAGACCGAATGAAAGAGATTGCCGAGCATGTACGCAAAGGCGCAATGGCTTACCTCAAGCAGCAATATAAGGTTGTGACAATGGTGTTCGTAGTGCTCGCCATCGTCTTCTCGTTCATGGCTTACGTGCTGAAGGTGCAGAACCCGTGGGTGCCGTTCGCCTTCCTCACCGGCGGTCTGTTCTCCGGTTTGGCAGGCTTCTTCGGCATGAAGACCGCCACCTACGCTTCCGCACGCACTGCCAACGGCGCACGCACCGGACTCGACAAGGGCTTGAAGATAGCCTTCCGTAGCGGTGCGGTGATGGGACTCGTCGTCGTGGGTCTCGGACTGCTCGACATCGCCATCTGGTTCGTCGCTCTCAACGCCTTCTACGACGGAGAGGCTACAGCCCTCGTCACCATCACCACCACTATGCTCACCTTCGGCATGGGTGCTTCGACGCAGGCTCTCTTCGCTCGTGTAGGCGGTGGCATATACACAAAGGCTGCCGATGTGGGAGCCGACCTTGTGGGTAAGGTGGAGGCGAACATACCCGAGGACGACCCACGCAACCCTGCCACCATCGCCGACAACGTAGGCGACAACGTGGGCGACGTGGCTGGCATGGGTGCCGACCTCTACGAGAGCTACTGCGGCTCGATACTCTCAACGGCTGCCCTCGGCGCAACGGCGTTCGCCATGAACGCAGACATGCAGCTGCGTGCCGTCATCGCACCAATGGTGATTGCGGCTATCGGCATCTTCCTCTCACTCATCGGCATCTTCCTCGTGCGCACCAAGGAGGGCGCAACGATGAAGGAACTGCTCCACTCGCTCGGCATCGGCACCAACGTCAGCGCAGCACTCATCGCCGTTGCCACCTTTATTATATTATATCTGCTCGGCATCGAGAACTGGCTCGGACTCTCGTTCTCCGTTATCAGCGGCTTAGTGGCAGGCGTGGTCATCGGTCAAGCCACCGAATACTACACCTCGCATAGCTACGCACCAACGCAGAAGATTGCGGAGGCTTCGCAGACTGGTCCTGCAACGGTCATCATAAAAGGCATCGGAACGGGCATGATATCGACGATGATACCCGTCGTGACCATCTCCGTAGCCATAATGCTCAGCTATCTCTGCGCCAACGGCTTCGATATGTCGCTCTCGGCTAAGTCGATAAGCACCGGTCTCTACGGCATCGGCATCGCTGCCGTGGGCATGCTCTCGACACTCGGCATCACTCTCGCCACCGATGCCTATGGACCAATCGCCGACAACGCCGGCGGCAATGCAGAGATGAGCGGACTGGGCAAGGAGATACGCGAACGCACCGATGCGCTCGACGCCTTAGGCAACACCACCGCAGCTACGGGCAAGGGCTTCGCCATCGGCTCGGCGGCGCTCACGGCTTTAGCCCTCCTCGCCTCTTACATTGAGGAGATAAAAATAGCCATGGTACGCGCCGTGGATAACGGCAAGCAATACTTTGACGCAGCCGGCAACCTATTCGACCCGACCAACGCCACAACTATCGACTTCATCGAGTTCTTCCAGGTGAACCTCATCAATCCGAAGGTGCTCGTAGGAGCATTCCTCGGAGCCATGGCTGCCTTCCTGTTCTGCGGACTAACAATGGACGCAGTAGGACGTGCTGCTGAGTCGATGGTGCAGGAAGTGCGCCGTCAGTTCCGCGAGATAAAGGGCATACTCGAAGGCAAAGCGACACCCGACTACGGCCGTTGCGTGGAGATAAGCACACGCAGCGCACAGCGCGAGATGCTCATCCCGTCGCTGCTTGCCATCATCATACCTATCGTCGTAGGCTTGGTGCTCGGCGTGGCTGGCGTACTCGGTCTGCTCACAGGCGGCTTGGCAGCAGGCTTCACCCTCGCCGTGTTCATGTCCAACTCGGGCGGAGCATGGGACAACGCGAAGAAGATGATTGAAGAGAACAACTTCGGAGGTAAGGGCAGCGAAAACCACAAAGCGACTATCGTGGGCGACACCGTGGGCGACCCGTTCAAGGACACCTCAGGACCTTCGCTGAACATCCTCATCAAACTCATGTCGATGGTGAGCATCGTGATGGCTGGTCTGACTATCGCCTTCCTGTAACACCATCTTACCACCTCACCAACCAACCCGAAGTCCACATAAAACTGGGACTTCGGGTTTTTCTTTTCCCCCAACAGCAAGTCCACACAACCGAAAATACTATGCATTTTAGCAAAGTAAAAGCATTCATTTTGTGCATTTTACCGAAATAGAAACACCCATTTTATGCATTTTACCGAAATAGAAACACCCATTTTATGCATTTTACCGAAATAAAGACAGCGTAAAATACTATAAATCAATTAAATTATGTATATTTGCAGCACAATCTATAAATCGATTATAAAAAGCTGTACATATGATAGAAGAGAAAACCATAATACAGGTATTGGCTGAGCAAAAGGAATATGTTGAAGGCTATCATCCCGAGAAGTGGGTGAAGCGCCGCGAAGAACAGCTATTCGAGTTTGACAGTCCACTTGCCCAAGTGGTTATCGGAGTAAGACGAAGCGGAAAATCTACGCTTTGCCACAAGATACTGTTGGAGCACAACGTAAAGTATGGCTACGCCAACTTCGACGACGACCGCTTGGCTAATATGCAAGTGGAGGACTTGAACACGGTGCTCTCGTGCATCTATCAGATATATGGTGTTGACATAAAATATATATTCCTCGACGAAATACAAGATGTAGACGGCTGGCATCTGTTTGTAAACCGACTACTTCGCACCAATTTGCACGTTGTTGTTACGGGTAGCAACGCAAAACTCTTGAGCGGCGAATTGGCGACGCATCTCACTGGCAGATACAACGAAATACACCTCTTCCCTTTCTCGTTCCGCGAATACTGCGAATACCATAATATACAGACAAACGGCTTGACTACTAAAGTGGAGGCAGAGACGAAGCGTGCCTTCATGGAGTATATAATGAATGGCGGTTTTCCTGAACTACAGAACATACGCAACAAACGCGGATATGTACAGAGTCTTCTGGAGGCTATTGTGACGAAAGACATACAGCAGCGTTTCAAGATACGCAATGTGGACGTGCTACGTAAGATAGCCAATCATCTGATAAACAACGCCTGCCAGGAAGTAAACTATGGTAACATTGCAGTACTTTTGGGAACAACAGACCAGACGGTGAAAAAATATGTCGACTATCTACGACAGGCATTCCTTATACAACTACTCTGCAAACACTCGTTCAAGAGTAAGGAAAGGATAAGAAACGCAAAAGCATACATCGTCGACCCGGGACTTCAGAACAACAGAGAGAACTCGTTTGCAGCCGAGAACATCGGTTGGCGATTGGAAAACGTGGTATATACAGAACTACTACGCAGATGCAGCAACGACTTCCTCGACATATACTACTATAAAGCCTCTCCACGATCAAAAGAGGTTGACTTCGTAGTATGCAATCAGGACAAAGCAGTGGAGCTTATTCAGGTGGCATACGACATAGACAGCGATAAGACATTCAATAGAGAGACAAGTTCGCTCGTGAAAGCCTCAAAAGCATTGCATTGCGATAACCTTACGCTTATAGCATTCACACAGACACGAAACGTAGAGATTGACAGCAAACAAATAAAGATTGTATCAGCTATCAATTGGCTGTTGAATATTTGACAATTAATAAAAACAACACTTTTAACAATGATAGAAAGCATAATAATAGCAATAGTAGCAGCCATCATAATTGGCGTAGTAGTGTACTCTTACAGCAAGAGAATATCGGAACTGAAAGACGTGCACAACCAACAAACAGAAGAGCTGAAAGAAGCGCACAGCAAGCAAATTGCCGAACTGAAAGAGACGCACGAGGCGCAGCTCAAACAGGTAAAGGAGGCACAGGAGAAGCAACTGCAGCAAGCAAAGGAGGCGCAGGAGAAGCAGATAGAAGCACTCCGCGAGATGAACCGCGAGCAGATGCAGAGCCAGATGAAGCTCATCCGCGAGCAGATGCAGACCACATCGGAGGAAATTCTGAAGCGACGTCAGGAGGAGTTGGGCGAACGCAACAAGGAGCAAGTGTCAAAGATAATCGATCCGCTGACGCAGAGTCTGAAGAGTATGAAGGAGGCTTTCGACAAGTCGAAGGAGCAGCAGAGCGAAGCACTCACACGCCTTGATGCCACGATAAAGGTGAACATGGAGAAGAGCGCAGCCTTAGGCGAGACTGCTGACCGACTGACACGGGCGCTGACGGGCGAGGTGAAGGTGCAGGGCAACTTCGGCGAGCTGAAGCTGAAGCAGCTGCTTGAAGACCTCGAGCTGAAGGAGGGCGAGCAGTTTGACACGCAGGAAACGCTGCGCGACAAGGCGGGCAAGCAGGCAAAGGGCGACGACGGTCGTGGACTCGTGCCCGACTTCATCCTCCACTTCCCGAACAACCGCCACGTGGTGGTCGACTCGAAGATGTCGCTCACCGACTACGAGCGATACATGAACGCCGAGGACGGCACACCTGAGAAGTCGGAATACCTGAAGGCACACGTGGCAAGCGTGCGTGCGCAGGTGAAGCGACTGGCACGCAAGGAGTACACGAAATATCTGCCCGACGGATACAACCGCCTCAACTTCGCCATCATGTACGTGCCTATAGAGGGCGCATTGAACCTTGCGCTGCTCAACGACAGCACGCTCTGGCGCGAGGCTTACGACGAGGGCGTGATGATTCTCGGTCCGCAGACCATGTACATGAACCTGCGTGTATTAGAGATGATGTGGACGCAGGTGCGACAGCTGAGCAATCAGCAGGCGATGATGGACGCAGCGAACGTCGTTGTGGAGCGCGTGCAGGACTTCGGTATGCGCTTCATCGACGTGGAAACGAGCATGAACAACACAATGGAGAAGATGACGAAGCTGAAGGTGTCGACAGCGGAAAGCGGCAGAAGCATCATCACCGCTGCAAAAAGTCTGCTGAAAGCCGGAGCGAAGGAGAACAAGAAGAAGAAGTCGCTCGACGAAATGGACAACACTGTGTTCATCGAAAGCAACGAATAAAAAAAGTCCTCGAAAGTTGGTTGCAACCAACTTTCGAGGACTTTTTTTATAATTGAGAGTTGAGAATTTAGAGCGCGTCGATTACGCTGCAGATATCACCGAAGATGCGTGGCAACTCGCCGAGTCCGTTGATGTGGTGGTGAATGCCTTCAGCCTTGTACCACTCGATGAGCGGAGCGGTCTGGTTGTGATAAACGTCGAGGCGTTTCTTTATTGTCTCTGCGTTGTCGTCAGAGCGACCGCTCTCCTGACCGCGCTTCACGAGACGAGTCATCAGCTCGTCCTCCGGAACGTCGAGCTCAATCATAGCAGCCACCTTGTGTCCGCGCTCTGCGAGCATCTTCTTCAGAGCCTCAGCCTGCGGGATAGTACGTGGGAAGCCGTCGAAGATTACGCCCTTGTGCTCCTTGCCGAAGCTGTCATACACACTTGCGAGGATGTTTACCATCAACTCGTCGGGGATGAGCTGTCCGTTGTCGATAAAACCCTTGGCAGTCTTGCCAAGTTCTGTTCCGTTCTTGATCTCGTTACGGAGAACGTCGCCTGTAGAGATATGGTTGAAGCCATACTTCTCAATCATCAGGTCGCTCTGGGTGCCCTTGCCTGAACCAGGAGCACCGAAAATTACGATGTTTTTCATCTGAATTCTTTATTATGTAATGTTATTGTTTACTCCTACTCCACCACTGTATAGATATCACGCAGGTTGCGTCCCTGCTGGTCGTAGTCGAGTCCGTAGCCGAGGATGAAGTCGTTTGGTATCTCGATGGCTACATACTCTGTGTCGAGAGGCACCTTCAGACACTCCGGCTTGAGCAGCAGAGTGCAGATATGCACCGACTCCGGCTCCTTCTCCTTGAGTTGCTCGAGAAGAGTCTGCATGGTGAGTCCCGACTCGATGATGTCCTCAACGATGATTACCGTTCTGCCCTTTATCTCCTCGCTCAAGCCGATGAGCTGCTTCACATTGCCTGTAGATGCAGTGCCCTCGTACGACGACATCTTGACGAACGATATCTCGCACGGCACATTAATCATACGCATGAGGTCGGCAGCGAACACGAACGAGCCGTTGAGCATGGCGAGCAACAACGGGTTCTTGTCTGCCATATCCTTGTTGATACGATCGGCTACTACCTTTACTTTCTTAAGAATCTCTGCTTCAGGGATTGATACCTTGAAGGTCTTGTCCTTTATTTTTATCACGCTCATAGGGTACAATATTTATAATTAGGTGCAAAGTTACTGAAAGTCTTGCACATAAAAAAACTGCTTGCAGATTTTTTTTGTCGAGACGCATCGTAACTTATCAAAAGTTACTGAAAGTCTTGCACATAAAAAAACTGCTTGCAGATTTTTTTTGTATTGTCTTCGGTTTGCAGTAACTTTAAATAAGTTACGCTGCACCTCAACAATAAAAATATGCGAGCATAGAATTGTAATTCTTATCTTTACAATTCTTGTATATGTCTTCGGTTTGCAGTAACTTTGCACGCATGAAACAAAATCAAGCATCTTTGAGCAGCAAGCAGTATGCTGTGCCGTTCATCCTCATCACCTCACTCTTCTTCATGTGGGGTTTCGCACGCGCTATCCTCGATGTGCTCAACAAGCATTTCCAGAATGCGCTCGACATCAGTATCACACAGTCGGCTCTCATACAGGTGACCACCTATCTGGGTTACTTCCTCATGGCAATCCCCGCCGGACTGTTCATTAACCGCCAGGGCTACCGCCGTGGCGTGGTAAGCGGACTCCTCCTGTTCGGATTGGGCTCATTGGCGTTCATCCCCTGCTCGATGTTGGGCACGTTCTACGCCTATCTTGTTGCACTGTTCATCATCGGTTGCGGGCTGGTATTCCTTGAGACATCTGCCAACCCATATGTTACAGAGCTTGGACCCAAGGAGACAGCCACGTCGCGCCTTAACTTCTCGCAGTCGTTCAACGGCGTAGGCTCCATGTTCGCCACACTCGTTGTGGGCAGCTTCCTCTTTCAGGGTGCCGACGGCAGCGCAGGCGGCGACGCCGTGATACCTTACACCATCATGGGCGCGTTCGTGCTGCTCATAGCCGTGGTCTTCGCACGCGTACAACTGCCTGAGATAGTGCACGAGAACGACGGCGACACCAAGCAGGGCGCGCACAACCTGAAGATGCTCTTCCGCAACCGCTGGTTCGTGTTCGGACTGCTCGCACTGCTTGCCTACGAGGTGGCAGAGATATCCATCAACTCCTACTTCATCAACTTCGTGACGGGTCAGAACTGGATGAAGGCAGCCACAGGCTCTACTATCCTCACCATCGGCTTGGGCGTATTCATGTTGGCACGCTTCATCGGCGCGGCTGTGATGAGCAACATCGCTGCCGAGAAGTATCTCGCCGTATGCGCTCTCGGCACCGTGGTGTGCATAACCATTCTGCTGCTCGACCTCGGCCGCGACATATCGGTGCTGGCACTCATAGCCAACTACTTCTTCGAGGCTATCATGTTCCCCACAATCTTCGCCATGACCTTGCGCGGACTCGGCGGACTCACCAAGAGTGCTTCGTCGATACTGATGATGACACCGGTAGGCGGTTGCGGATTTCTCTTGATGGGCATCATCGCCGACTCTACCGACAACTTCACGCTGCCGTTCTTCATACCGCTCGCAGGCTTCACCTTCGTGCTCGTGTATGCGCTGCGATATATAGCAAAGAAATAACAAAAACGGAGGCCAAGCGGTCTCCGTTTTTGTTTTCTATCATCTATCACAAACAAAGAATATCTGCAAACAATGCCTTATTCTGCGATATTTTCAGTAACTTTTGATAAGTTACGATGCGTCTCAACAAAAAAAAACTGCAAGCAGTTTTTTTATGTGCAAGACTTTCAGTAACTTTGCAAGTTGTCAATCGATTGATTGATTGATAGTTGTCCTTTTATTCATCAATAAAGCATAAATACAGACAATGGCAGAATCTAATTTCGTAGACTATGTAAAGATATATTGTCGCTCGGGCAAGGGCGGCAGAGGCTCCATGCACCTCCGACACGTGAAGTACAACCCGAACGGCGGACCCGACGGTGGCGACGGCGGTCACGGCGGTAGCATCTACCTGCGTGGCAACCACAACTACTGGACACTGCTCCACCTGAAGTTTCAGCGCCACGTCTTCGCTGAGCACGGCGGCAACGGCGGTCGCGACAAATGTCACGGCAAGGACGGCAAGGACATATACATCGACGTGCCCTGCGGTACGGTGGTGTACAACGCCGAGACGGGTAAGTACGTGTGCGACGTGATGCACGACGGACAGGAAGTGCTGCTGCTCAAGGGCGGCAGAGGCGGACTCGGCAACTTCCAGTTCCGTTCGGCTACCAACCAGTGTCCGCGCTACGCACAGCCGGGCGAACCGATGGAGGAGATGACAATCATTCTCGAGCTGAAGCTGCTCGCCGACGTAGGTCTGGTGGGTCTGCCCAACGCAGGCAAGTCGACATTGCTCTCAGCCGTGTCGAGCGCACGCCCGAAGATTGCCAACTACCCGTTCACCACGCTCGAGCCGTCGCTCGGCATCGTCGACTACCGCGATCACAAGTCGTTCGTGATGGCAGACATCCCGGGCATCATCGAGGGAGCGAGCGAAGGCAAGGGACTCGGTCTGCGCTTCCTGCGCCACATCGAGCGCAACTCGTTGCTGCTCTTCATGGTGCCGGGCGACACCGACGACATCAAGCGCGAGTACGAACTGCTGAAGAACGAGCTTGAGAAGTTCAACCCAGAGATGCTCGACAAGCACCGCGTACTCGCCGTGACGAAGTGCGACCTGCTCGACGAGGAGCTCATGGACATGCTGCGCGAGACGCTGCCCGACGACCTCCCCGTGGTGTTCATCTCTTCTGTCAGCGGTTTAGGCTTACAGGAGTTGAAGGACACCCTGTGGAAGGAACTCAACTCGGAGAGCAACAAGCTGCAGACCATCACCGCCGAGGACACCCTCGTACACCGCGACAAGGATATGACACGCTTCATGGCTGAGCTGGAAGCAGAGGGCGAGGACGAGATTATCTACATCGACGACGACGACATCGAGTACGTTGACGACGTGGAAGACCTCGACGACTTTGAATACGAAGAGGAGACAGACAATGAGTAACTCTGCGCTGCGCCCTACATATTATAATATAGCCGACGGCGTGTGTGCATTCTCTACCACACGCCACGGCGGAACCAGCGAGGGCAACCACGCCTCGCTGAACATCAACCCCTACTGTGGCGACAAGCCCGAGCACGTGGCTGCAAACCGCAACCTTTTAGCTGCAGAGTTGGGCATCAGCACCGACCGCCTCATACTGCCCCACCAGACGCACGGCACCGAGACACGCATCATCGGACCCGAGTTCTGCGCCCTGCCCGAACGCATACGCCAGATGCTGCTCGAAGGTGTCGACGCGCTGCTCACCAACGTGGAGGGCGTGTGCATCGGAGTGTCGACAGCCGACTGTATCCCAGTGCTGCTCTACGACGAGGAGCACCGCGCTACGGCAGCCATACACGCCGGATGGCGCGGCACACAAGCACGCATCGTGAGCAAGACGATTGCTGACATGGGCGTGACTTACAAGACCGACGCGAAGAAGCTGAAGGCGGTTATCGGTCCGGGCATTTCGCAGAAGAACTTCGAGGTGGGCGACGAGGTGTACGCCGCCTTTGAAGCTGCAGGTTTCGATATGACAACACTCGCAAAGCAGGAGATAAAGCGCAACGCAGATGCCACCGACCCCTCCAAATTGTTTGAGAAGAAGTGGCACATCGACCTAATACTCGCTAACCGACAGCTGCTCGAGTTCGCAGGTGTGGCTCCAGAGAACATCAACGAAAGCAACATCTGCACGTACGACAACGTAGACAACTACTTCTCGGCACGACGCCTTGGAACCGAGTCGGGACGCATCTACACGGGCATCATGCTATAAACCCAAATAACTATAATGCGAATAAAGAAACTACTATTAGCCATAGCCACACTCACACTCGTGTCGGCAACCCCCGTCAAACATCAGTTCACCGCTGCCGAACAGCAGCAGATAAGCATATCCACACCCGGACTCTTCAGTCGTTCTAACGCCTTCAACATCGACCTCGATGCTCTGAAACCGAACGAATACTCCTTCCCACTGCCCGTGGGCAAGGCGACGCTGCGCAAGAACAACGTAGTGGAGATAACCACCAAGGACGGCGACGCAGTGAAGGCAATGTTCGAAGGCACAGTGCGCCTCTCGCGCAAGTTCCCCGACATGGGCTACACCATCGTGATACGCCACCGCAACGGACTCGAAACCGTCTACGCCAACAACGCCGAGAACATTGTTGAGGTTGGACAACACGTGCGCGCCGGACAAACCATAGCCATCGTCGGACAACGCGGTGGCAAGTTCTACTGCGACTTCTCTATCATGATCGACGGCAAACGCATCAACCCCACCGCCGTTGTGGGCATCGGCAGTCACCGACTCCACCGCCACACACTGCTCTGCGAGAAGCAGTACAACTACATAAACGTGTCGACCATCGGCGAGAAGGTAGACTTCAACGATAGCAAGAACTTCACCACCGAGGACGTCTTCACCAAACAATCGACCTACAAGTGGAACCTCGAAGAGATGAAGAAGGGCACATGGGCATACCCGCTGCCAGGCGCAAAGGTAATAAGCCCATACGGAGGCAAACGCCGACACAGCGGAGTAGACCTGAAGACGAAGCCGAAGGACGAGATAGTGGCTGCCTTCGACGGCGTAGTGACACGCTCAGCAACCCACTACGGCTACGGCCTGTGCATCGTTATCAAGCACGCCAACGGACTCGAAACGCTCTACTCCCACCAGTCGAAGAACCTCGTGAAGGTGGGCGACAAGGTGAAAGCCGGACAGGTTATCGGTCTGACCGGACGCACCGGACGCGCCACAACCGAACACCTGCACTTTGAAACAATATTCAAAGGACGCCGCTTCAACCCCAACCTCATCTTCGAACACAAGTCGCGCGGACTGCAGAAGGCTACACTCACACTCACCAAGAACGGCGGTATAACGCAGAAGCGCAACTAAAAAAGCAGGCAGACAAAACCATCTGCACATCTGCCAAAAACAACCCTCAAATTGCCACGGCGTGGCAACATTGTTTGCTTAGCATGTACAATGACATTGCCGCAGCAGGCAAACAACCTTGCCACGCCGCGGTAATTTGAGGGATGTAAAACTGCTATAAAACGAAAATCTCGAACACACCATTTTTAGTTATAGGATGTTAAAACAAGAAGTTTTTTCATCAAACATTTGGTGGTTACAAAAAAATGCCATACCTTTGCACTCGCTTTCAAGAACAAAGCAATTGTGAAGCAAGGGCGTTTAGCTCAGCTGGTTTAGAGCATCTGCCTTACAAGCAGAGGGTCGGCGGTTCGAATCCGTCAACGCCCACACAAAGCGGACAAGTTATAAAACTTGTTCGCTTTTTTTGTTTACCTACTACGCATTAACACCACAAATCACATTATTTCACAAAAAAACTACACACAAATAAAAACTTATTTGTAATTTTGCACCCGTAATTACACATATTATATATAATAGCAATTATGAAACTTGATTTGCTGACAGCCATCTCGCCGATTGACGGCCGTTATCGTGGCAAGACAGAACGCCTTGCCGACTACTTCTCTGAGTATGCACTGATACGCTACCGCGTACGTGTGGAAATCGAATACTTCATCACGCTCTGCGAGTTGCCATTGCCGCAGCTTGCTTCGTTCGACCATCAGCTCTTCGAGCAGCTGCGCGACATCTACCGCAACTTTGGCGAAGAAGAAGCCCAGCGCGTGAAGGACATCGAGAAAGTGACTAACCACGACGTGAAGGCTGTAGAGTACTTCATAAAGGAGGAGTTCGACCGCATCGGCGGACTCGACGCTTACAAGGAGTTCATCCACTTCGGACTCACCTCACAGGATATCAACAACACATCAGTGCCCCTCTCTATAAAGGAGGCGTTGGAGCAGTTCTACTATCCGCTCTGCGAGGAGCTCATCGCACAGCTCCGCGAGTACGCAGAGGAGTGGGCAGCAGTGCCAATGCTCGCCAAGACCCACGGACAGCCAGCATCGCCCACACGCTTGGGCAAGGAGGTGATGGTGTTCGTATATCGCCTGGAGGAGCAGCTGCGCCAGCTGAAGGAGTGCCGCCTCACCGCCAAGTTCGGTGGAGCCACCGGCAACTACAACGCCCACCACGTAGCCTACCCCGAGTACGACTGGAAGGCGTTCGGCAACCGCTTCGTGAGCGAGAAGCTCGGTCTGGAGCGCGAGCAGTTCACTACACAGATCTCCAACTACGACTGCCTCGGCTCGGTGTTCGACGCAATGCGCCGCATCAACACAATCATCATCGACCTCGACCGCGACTTCTGGATGTACATCTCAATGGAGTACTTCAAGCAGAAGATCAAGGCAGGCGAGGTTGGTTCATCGGCAATGCCACACAAGGTGAACCCGATCGACTTCGAGAACTCGGAGGGCAACCTCGGCATGGCAAACGCCGTGCTGCAGTTCCTCGCACAGAAGCTCCCCGTGAGCCGTCTGCAGCGCGACCTCACCGACTCTACCGTGCTGCGCAACGTAGGCGTACCGTTCGGCCACGGCGTAATCGCAATAGAGAGCACACTCAAGGGCCTGCGCAAGCTCATCCTCAACGAGGAGAAGCTGCAGGAAGACCTCAACAACACATGGGCAGTAGTGGCAGAGGCTATACAGACAATACTTCGCCGCGAGGCTTATCCGCATCCGTACGAGGCACTGAAAGCACTCACACGCACCAACAAGCACATGACCGAGGAGACCATCCACGAGTTCATACAGACACTCAACGTGAGCGACGCTGTGAAGGCGGAATTGATGGCTATCACACCAATGAACTACACAGGCATTTAAATTCCCTCGATATAATTCGACAATAGCCGTGAGGCTATATACATAAACAATAAAACCACAAGCAATTATGGATTCAGAAAACGTAAAGAATCAGGAACAGAACACAGCGGATCAGACTACTGGCAATAGCGAGAGCTACGGCCGTGCCGCAGGAAACTATCAGAAAGAGTATCGCAGCGTGACGGGACGTCGCCCGCGTATTCACACACAGCACTCGGCTTCAGCCTCATCACAGAGCGAAGACGGCGGCTTCCGTCCGGAAGGCTTCGGCTCAAGCCTCGGCTCTCAGCAGCAGGGCGGCTACCAACCACGCCAGGGTGGCTATCAGCCACGTCAGCAGGGCGGTTACAACCGTGGCGGCTATCAGCAGCGTCCTCAGGGCGGCTATCGTCCACGCTACAACCAGGACGGCGAACAGCAGCAGGGCGGCTATCAGCCGCGTCAGCAGGGCTATCGCCCACGCTACAACCAGGACGGCGAACAGCAGCAGAACGGATATCAGCCGCGTCAGCAGGGCTATCGCCCACGCTACAACCAGGACGGCGAGCAGCAGCAGGGCGGATACCAGCCACGCCAGCAAGGCGGCTATCAGCAGCGCGGCGGCTACGGTCAGCGTCAGCAGCGCGGCTATCAGCAGCGCGGCGGCTACGGCCAGCAGGGTGGCTATCAGCAGCGCGGTGGCTACGGACAGCAGGGCGGCTATCAGCAGGGCGGCGGTTACAACCGCGGTGGCTACGGTCAGCAGGGCGGCTACAACCAGGGTGGCTACCAGCAGCGTCAGCGCACACCGGGCTACGACCCCAACGCTAAGTACAGCATGAAAAAGCGCATTGAATACAAGGAGGAGAACTACGATCCGAACGAACCGCTTCGTCTGAACAAGTTCCTCGCCAACGCAGGTATCTGCTCGCGCCGTGAGGCAGACGAGTTCATCCAGGCAGGCGTGGTGACTGTGAACGGAGAGGTAGTGACCGAGCTCGGCACCAAGATCAAGCGCACAGACGAGATAAAATTCCACGACCAGCCCGTGAACCTCGAGAAGAAGGTGTACGTGCTGCTCAACAAACCAAAGGACTGCGTGACAACAAGCGACGACCCGCAGCAGCGTAAGACCGTGATGGACCTCGTGAAAAACGTGTGCCCGGAGCGCATCTACCCCGTAGGCAGACTCGACCGCAACACAACCGGCGTGCTCCTGCTCACCAACGACGGCGACCTCGCTTCTAAGCTCACACACCCGAAGTTCCTGAAGAAGAAGGTGTACCACGTATTCCTCGACAAGAACGTAACAGCTCACGACATGCAGCAGATTGCTGAGGGCATCGAGCTGGAGGACGGCGAGATACATGCAGACGCTATCGAGTACGCAAGCGACACAGACAAGAGCCAGGTAGGCATCGAGATACACAGCGGCAAGAACCGCATCGTGCGTCGCATCTTCGAGCACCTCGGCTACCGCGTCGTTAAGCTCGACCGCGTACAGTTCGCAGGACTCACCAAGAAGAACCTCCGCCGCGGCGACTGGCGCTTCCTCACAGAGAAGGAAGTGGAGATGCTGCGCATGGGAGCATTCGAGTAAAACATAAACAGGTTGAAGTGGTGAGGTGTTGAGATGTTGACATCGCACCATTTCAACTTTCCAATTTAAACAATATAATGGAAAGAACAAAAGTTATTGACGCTCTCCGTAGCACCGACTTCGGAAGCCAAATCAACGTAAAGGGTTGGGTGCGCACTCACCGCAGTTCGAAGGCTGTAGACTTCATAGCGCTCAACGACGGTTCTACTATCAAGAACATACAGATCGTGGTAGACCCCACCAAGTTCGACGCCGAGATGCTGAAGCAGATCACCACCGGTGCCTGCATCAGTGCCGTAGGTACGCTCGTAGAGAGCCAGGGTGCAGGTCAGACATCTGAGATACAGTGCGAGAGTCTCGAAGTGTACGGACTCTGCGGCAGCGACTACCCGATGCAGAAGAAAGGCCAGTCGTTCGAGTACATGCGCCAGTACGCCCACCTGCGTCTGCGCACCAACACATTCGGTGCAGTGATGCGCATACGCCACAACATGGCTATGGCTATCCACACCTACTTCCACGAGCACGGCTACTTCTACTTCAACACTCCGCTCATCACCGCAAGCGACTGCGAGGGTGCCGGTCAGATGTTCCAGGTTACGACCAAGAACCTCTACAACCTGAAGAAGACCGAGGACGGCAAGATCGACTACTCTGACGACTTCTTCGGCAAGCAGACATCGCTCACCGTGTCAGGACAGCTCGAGGGCGAGCTCGGAGCCACAGCACTCGGAGCCATCTACACCTTCGGTCCGACATTCCGCGCAGAGAACTCGAACACTCCGCGCCACTTGGCTGAGTTCTGGATGGTAGAACCGGAAGTGGCATTCCTCGACCTCGCCGGACTGATGGACCTCGAGGAGGACTTCATCAAGTACTGCATCCGTTGGGCACTCACCCACTGCAAGGACGACATCGAGTTCCTCAACAAGATGATTGACAAGAGCCTCATCGCACGTCTTGAGGGCGTGCTCAACTCCGAGTTCGTTCGTCTGCCTTACACCGAGGGTATCCGCATCCTGCAGGAGGCTATACAGAACGGCAAGAAGTTCGAGTTCCCATGCGAATGGGGCGACGACCTCGCTTCGGAGCACGAGCGCTACCTCGTTGAGGAGCACTTCAAGAAGCCGGTCATTATGACCAACTATCCGAAGGCTATCAAGGCGTTCTACATGAAGATAGACGCAGAGGAGAGCGGCTTCGGCGGCAAGAGCGGTCAGACCGTTCAGGGCACCGACGTACTCTTCCCGCAGATCGGCGAGATCATCGGTGGCTCGGTTCGTGAGGAGAGCTACGACAAGCTGATGAACGAGATTGAGGAGCGCAACATCCCGATGAAGGATATGACATGGTACCTCGACACACGCAAGTACGGCTCATGTCCGCACGCAGGCTTCGGTCTCGGCTTCGAGCGTCTCATCCTCTTCGTAACGGGTATGCAGAACATACGCGATGTTATCCCATTCCCGCGTACTCCGAAGAGCGCAGAGTTCTAAACGACTTTATTAAAGACACACTATAATAATGTGGGTGCAGCAGGCAAACACCTGTTGCACCTTTTTTTCATTTTGTCTGTAGCGATTAAGCATTTACCGATTTTTATGCTTATCTTTGCAGAATACAAAATACACAAATCAGTTTATGACCGATCTTGCAAGCTATTTCCCCATAACCGACCCCACCTTGATATTCTTCGTGGTGATGCTCATCATTCTGTTTGCCCCAATCATCATGGGCAAGCTGCGCATCCCGCATATCATTGGCATGGTGCTCGCCGGATTAGCCATAGGCAAGTACGGCTTCAACATCCTCTCGCGCGACGACTCGTTTGAACTCTTTGGCAAGGTAGGACTCTACTACATCATGTTCCTCGCCTCACTCGAGATGGATATGGAGGGCGTAAAGCGCAACAAAGGGCGGTTCTTAGGTTTCGGCGTGCTCACGTTCGCCTTTCCGCTCATCCTCACCTACTTAGCCAGCACCAAGCTGCTCGGCTACCCGGTGTTCGCCTCGCTACTGTTAGGATGCCTTATGGCATCGAACACGCTCATCGCCTACCCCATCGTCGGCCGCTACGGTCTGCAGCGCAAGCCAAGCGTCACACTATCGGTAGGCTCCTCAATGATTTCGCTACTCATGGCACTCGTGACGCTCACCGCCATCGTCGCCTCTTATGGAGGCGAGACGAGCGTGTGGTTCTGGCTGCTCTTCGTGGGCAAGTTCGTGGGCTACTGCGTAGCCATGTTCCTGCTCATACCGCGCTTCACACGCTGCTTTCTCCGACGTTATAGCGACTCCGTCATGCAGTTCATCTTCGTTATGTCGATGCTCTTTATGAGTGCGGCAGCAAGCGAGGCGGTGGGTTTGGAAGGCATTATCGGTGCGTTCGTAGCCGGCATCATTCTGAACCGCTACATACCGCACGTGTCGCCACTAATGAACCGCATCGAGTTCATCGGCAATGCGCTCTTCATACCCTACTTCCTCATCGGCGTAGGTATGCTCATCAACGTGCGACTGCTCTTCGAGAGCAGCACCATAATCATCGCCATGCTCGTCATCGCAGGCTTCGGAACGCTCGGCAAAGCCATCGCAGCCTATAGCGCAGCCTCCATGTTCCGCCTGCCGAAGTCGTCGGGCAACATGATGTTCGGACTCACCTCGGCACACGCAGCCGGTGCCATCGCCATGCTTATGATTGGTATGCGCGTAGAGCTGGAACCAGGCAAACCGCTCGTCACCGACGACATGCTGAACAGCGTGGTGCTGATGATTCTCGTGACGTGCATAATCTCAACAATGATGACCGAGCGTGCGGCGCAACAGATTACGCTGCGCGACCGTGAGATGCCGAGCGACGAGAAGCCAACAGCCGAGGAGAAGATACTCATCCCGCTGAAATACCCCGAATACGCGCAACGCCTCGTCAACATGGCGATGCTCATGCGCAACCCGAAGAACACCACACAACTCGTGGGCTTGAACGTGGTGTACGACGACGACGACATGCAGCACAACATGGAACAGGGCAGCCGACTGCTCGAGCGCATGACACAGTATGCTGCATCAGCAGATATGACCATGCAGACGCAGGTGCGCGTGGCAGCGAACATTGCCAACGGCATACGCCACGCCTTCAAGGAGTTCCGCGCTACGGACATCATAATAGGTATGCACATGCACCCAGAGGTGTCGCAGAAGTTCTGGGGCGCGTTCCACCAGAGCCTCTTCAACGGTCTCAACTCGCAGATAATAATGGCTCGTCTCAACCAACCGCTCCCCACGATACGCCGCATAAAGGTGGTAGTACCGTCGAGAGCACAGTTCGAGCCTGGCTTCTATCGTTGGCTCGAACGCCTGTCGCGCTTGGCGTGCAACATGGAGTGCCACACGGAGTTCCACGGACGTGGCGACACACTGCCGCTCATAGCCGAATACATCAAGCACCATTACCCCACGATGCGTTGCTCGTTCACCGAGATGGCCCACTGGAACGAGATGCCACGCATAGCGGAGAGCATACAGAAGGACTACCTATTCGTAGTGGTTACGGCACGAAAGGGTACCGTGTCGTTCAAGAATGCGTTGGAGCATCTGCCCGAAGAGATAAAGCACCACTTCTCTGGCTCGAACATCATGATCATCTTCCCCGACCAGCATGGCGATGCAATGGACGAAATGACCTTCGCTCAGCCGCAGCATACCGAGGATCAGAGTGCATACGAGGCAATCGGAAAGTGGATTAAGAAGAAGTTTTGAATTTTGAGTTGAAAGACTAATCTCAACACCTCACCATAACAACATCTCAACATCATATGATCGACATAAAAGGAATAACCAAGAGCTTCGGCTCGCTGCAAGTGCTCAAAGGCATCGACTTGCATATAGACAAAGGAGAAGTAGTGAGCATTGTCGGCCCGAGCGGTGCCGGCAAGACAACACTGCTGCAGATAATGGGTACACTCGACAAACCCGACAGTGGTGCTATCAGCGTTGACGGTGTCGACGTGATGCGCCTCTCGTCGAACAAGCTGAGCGACTTCCGCAACCAGCACATCGGCTTCGTCTTCCAGTTCCACCAGCTGCTGCCGGAGTTCACCGCCCTCGAGAACATCATGATACCCGCCTACATCGGTGGCAAAGGCACGGCGGAGGCGAAGAAACGCGCCCTCGAACTGCTCGACTTCATGGGACTTGCCGACCGCGCCAACCACAAACCCAACGAACTCTCGGGTGGCGAGAAGCAGCGCGTGGCTGTGGCACGTGCACTGGTGAACAACCCGGCAGTGGTGTTCGCCGACGAACCGTCCGGCTCGCTCGACTCGAAGAACAAGGCAGAGCTGCACCAGCTCTTCTTCGACCTGCGCGACAAGTTCGGACAGACGTTCGTCATCGTCACACACGACGAACACCTCGCCTCTATCACCGACCGCACAATACACATTGAGGACGGACAGATAAAGGTGTAGTATTAGTGAAACAAGCAACCAAACGAACAACAAAACAATATGATAAAACTCGGCGACTACAATAAAATGACCGTCGTGAAGGAGGTGGACTTCGGTATCTACCTCGACGGCGGCGACGAAGGAGAAATACTCATGCCGAAACGCTATGTGCCCGAAGGCACAAAGCCGGGCGACGAACTAAACGTGTTCATCTACCTCGACCAGGACGAGCGACCAGTGGCAACGACAGAGACACCGCTGTGTAAGGTGGGCGACTTCGCCTACCTCGAAGTGTCGTGGGTGAACGAGTACGGCGCATTCCTCAACTGGGGCTTGATGAAGGATCTCTTCTGCCCGTTCCGCGAGCAGAAAAAGCGTATGCAGAAGGGCGAGAGCTACATCGTACATGTACACATCGACGAGGAGAGCTACCGCATCGTGGCATCGGCTAAGGTGGAGAAGTACTTCGCAGAACGCCACCCGTTCTACAACCACGGGCAGGAGGTAGACCTACTGGTATGGCAGAAGACAGAGATGGGCTTCAAGGTGATCATCGACAACTGCTACCCGGGTCTGGTCTACGAGGGACAGGTGTTCCGCTACCTGCACACCGGCGACCGCGTGAAGGGATACATCGGCACCGTGCGTCCCGACGGAAAGATAGACGTTACGCTGCAGCCTACCGGACGACAGCAGACACTCGACTTCGCCGACACACTCCTGCAATACCTCAAGGAGCACGGCGGCAAGTGCGACCTGGGCGACAAGAGCGACGCAGAAGACATCAAGCGACGCTTCCAGGTGAGCAAGAAGGTGTTCAAGCGTGCCGTTGGCGACCTCTACCGCCAGCGACTTATCAGCATAACACCCGACGGACTGACACTCAACTAACTACTCTTGAAAACTAAAACAAAACACAATGGAGCCGAACAATCTACTAAACTGCATAAAAGCATTCGCTAAACGAATATGCGCAACGCTTCTCGCCGCACTCGCTGTGTCGCTACTGACCATCGGGTGCGGCGATAGAAGCGCACCCGACGCTAACAATAGCGACTCAACACGCATAAACAAACTCAAGCAGATTGACGACTCGGTGATGACCCTTGCACCTTCTGTCAAGCAACTCATCGCCGACGGCATACGCACCGCGCCCGACAGTATGACCGCCTACGAGTACCGCCTGCGCGAAGCACGCTACCTAACGCTTACCGACCGTCCCGAACGCTTTAAAGACAACATCGAGAACATACTGCGCTTCGCCGAACAGCAACAAAAACTGAAACTGAACAACGCAGAGAAGCGACGACTCAACACGCTCATCGCCGGCGCATACAACTGCCGCGCGGCTTACTACCACAACTTCCATCGCAAGCAGCATCAAGCCATACAACTTTATAAGGCAGCTTACTCATTGCTTGCCAACAGCGACTCCGAACACAACATGCCGAAGGTGTGTGCCAACCTTGCCGACGCCTACATACAGGACAACAACATGCCGATGGCAGCGCAATGGTATCGACGTGCACTCTTCCTCGTCGACTCGCTCGCACTGCCCCCGAAGGAGAACGTCACACTCTACATGGGACTGGCGCAGATATACCTCTCGCTGCACGACTTCGACACCGCACTGCATTATTATAAAGCTACAGAGGAGCATTTCAACATGATGTCGCCGTCGATGCAGGCTTACTTCCTAAACAACTTCGGCAACTACTACTACTTTAAAAAGAACTACCGAAAGGCTCTTGACAAGTTTCTGCGTATGAAGCAGAACCTCGAACGCCATGGTATGCAGAACAATTTCGACATGTACCTGTGCAAGGTGAACCTCGCCGATGTCTATCTCAACCTCGACAGCATCCGCACAGCACAACGCTACCTCGACGAGGTGGAGCCTTATTTCCACAAGCGCGACGACTTCACGGCACTCCACTACTGCAAGACAATACGCATCGGCATAGCCACGAAGACGGGCAACATCGCCACCGCGCAACGCCTGATTGCAGACAACGACGAAACACAACACCCCGTGCAGTACACACTCGTGAACTTGCGCAACCGCTACCTACAGAAGTACTACGAGCAGGTGGGCAACTTCCGCCGCGCCTACGAACTGTTGCAGAGCAACTACGCATACAACGACTCGCTCGAACATAACCACTCCAACATGCGCTCAGCCGACATCATGGCACGCTTCACCAGCGACACGCTACAGCTGCGCCACGACTTGATGATTGAACACAAGAACGCCACCATCGCAAAGACGAAGAACCAGCTGACACTCGCCATCGCTATCATGCTGATACTCGTGCTGATACTCATATTGTGGTTCATGTACATCAAACGCAAACAGCTGAAGGCACAGATGGATATTATGAACCTGCGCCTCAACATCGTGCGCAACCGCATCTCGCCCCACTTCGTGTTCAACGTGCTGAACAACAAGATTATCAACTCCGAACAGAGCGAGGCTACGGAGCTGCAAGACCTGACACGCCTCATACGCACCAACCTCGATATGTCGCGACAGCCTGCCGTGACGCTCGCCGAGGAACTCGACTTCGTGGAGAAGTACATCCGCGTGGAGCGTTTCATGTTAGGCAGCGACTTCGTGTGGCACATCAACGTTGCACCCGACGTAGACCGTGAGCAGGTGCACGTGCCGTCGATGTTCCTGCAGATACTCACCGAGAACGCCATCATACACGGACTGAAGGGATGGGACGGACACAAAGAACTGACCATCGACGTACACCGCGAGCAACGCACCACCGTCATCAGCGTAAGCGACAACGGACCGGGCTTCAACGCCTCTAACGGAACGTTCAAGAAGAAGACCGGAATGGGCATCATATCGCAGACCATAGCGATAACCAACATGCATAACAAGAACAAAATACGCTTCGAGATTACCAACATAGAGAACAACGGAACTGTCTGCGGATGCCGTGCCACACTGCGCGTGCCCGACGGAGTGAGGTTCCTATAACAACTAAAAAGAAAAGACTTATGATGAAGATCGTAATTGTAGACGACGACAGAGCTGCCGCTGACGCACTCGCCCAGAAGTTATCCGCCTTCGACGAGACACTGCTATGCGGCATAGCCCTCAACGGCATGGACGGACTGCGCCTCGTGAACGAGACGCGACCCGACGTACTATTCCTCGATATCGAGCTGCCCGATATCTCGGGCATTGAGTTTCTGGAACGTGCCAACATTCTGCCACAATACAAGTGCCGCACGGTGATGTACACCGCGCACGACCGCTTCATGCTGTCGGCGTTCCGCAACAAGGCGTTCGACTATCTGATGAAACCCATCGACGACACCGAGCTGCGCAACATCATACGCCGCGTATGCATCGAGATGGCTGGCATACCCGATGCTGATTACACCTCTGCTGCTCATCAGCCTACCGACACAAGCTCACCAACTGCCGACTTTGGCAACTACAACGCACTTGATGCAGACAACGGCATCACCTGCCGCAACGACGGCAAGTTCATCGTCTACACCAACTCCGTCGACTTCCGACTGGTGGACATACGCGAGATTGGCGTGCTCACCTACAACCGCGAGCTACGCCTGTGGGAGATGACACTCTCCAACCAGAAGGCACCCATACGCCTGAAGCGCAACGTTGGCAGCGATGCATTGCTCTCGCTGAACAACCAACTGGTGCGCGTGAGCCAGAAGCACATCATCAACCTCGGCTACCTCATGGAGGTGACAAACAACACCTGCCGCTTCTATCCGCCGTTCGACAAGGTGGAGGACGTGAAGGTAGGACGCCTGTTCCGCAAGAAACTCATCGACCAGTTCTGCAACCTTTAAATAACATACTTTATATATATACAAAAAAAGGCAGAAATACGCAATGTATTTCTGCCTTTGTTTTTCTTGTTGTCTGACGGGTGATTACTCAGCTGAAGGAGCAACAACGCGACGCTCAGCGATACGTGCCTTCTTACCAGTAAGGTTGCGGAGGTAGTAGAGCTTAGCGCGACGTACCTTACCGTGCTTGTTCACCTCGATGCTCTCGATGTTCGGCGACTCGATAGGGAAGATACGCTCTACACCTACTGTGCCTGACATCTTACGAACGGTGAAACGCTTCTTGTCTCCGTGACCAGAGATTTTGATAACTACACCACGGTAGAGCTGAATACGCTCCTTTGTACCCTCGATAATTTTGTAAGCGACTGTGATTGTGTCACCTGAACGGAACTCAGGGAACTTCTTGCCGGTTGCAAATGCTTCTTCAGCAACTTTAATTAAATCCATTTCTTTTGATAATTAAATTTGTTTATCGTTCTCGCGCAACATAATCGGGCTACTCATCTTCCCGTCATCGGTTACGCCGAAAAGCGGTTGCAAAGTTACGACTTTTTATTCGTTCGGCAAAATTTTATCAGAAATAATGAGTATCTTTGCACTATGTTTATATAAAGTTTAACATTACACTATTAAAATCAAAACTCACATATAATGAACCGATTACACACCATAAGCCTTTCGGCTGCCGCCCTTGCGCTCGCCTTTGCTTCGTGCTCTACGAAGCAGTACCAGGTAGCATCAGTGGAGCGCACACGCATACTCATCGACTCGCGCTACGACAACAGTACCGACCCAGAGGTGCAGAAAGCCAACGCCGCCCTGCTCGTACACAAGAAGCAGGTGGACGCGGAGATGAACCCCGTGCAGGGCTACGCTGCCACCGACCTGTGGGTGAAACGCCCGGAGAGTCCGCTGTCGAACCTGCTTGCCGACATACTCGTATGGAGCAGCGCGAAGTTCGACGAGCAGCCAGACTTCGCCATATACAACGTAGGCGGAATACGTGCCGCGCTGAGCAAGGGTGCCGTGACACGCGGCAACATACTCGACGTGGCTCCGTTCGAGAACAAGATATGCTTCCTCACGCTTAAAGGCAACGACGTATTGGAGCTGTTCGCGCAGATAGCCATGCGCCACGGCGAGGGATTGAGCCATTCGCTGCGCCTCACCGCCACGGCTGACGGCAAGCTCGTCTCTGCCACTGTCAACGGCAAGCCCGTCGACCCCAATGCTAAGTATCGCGTGGCTACACTCGACTACCTGGCACAGGGCAACGACCACATGGAGGCATTCCGCAAGAAGACCGACGTGGTGTCGCCCACGGGCGAAGAGAACAACGTGCGCTTCCTCATCGAGCAATACTTCAAGGCTGCCAACGCCAAGGGTGAGGCGGTGAACCGCACCGTGGAGGGACGCATGACAATCGTTGAAAAGTAAAAGAGTAAAAGAGTAAAAAAGTAAAAAGAATAGGAGGTATGGGCATCTTGCCCATACCACGCAGCCTAAAAGCTTTTAAAAGTAAAAGAGTAAAAAGGTAAAAAAGTAAAATGAAACGATACATACTTACCATATCCATTGCGCTTGCCACCACGCTCAGCGCGGCAGCGCAGAAGACCATAGAGATACTGCACACCAACGACACGCACAGCTGCATCATGCCGCTCAACCCCAACCTCGCCGACACGCTCGTAGCCGGCAGAGGCGGCTTCATACGCCGCATGGAGATGATACGCCAGGAGCGTGAAGCCAACCCTGACGTACTGCTCTTCGACTCGGGCGACTTCTCGCAAGGCTCGCCCTACTACACCCTCTTCAAAGGCTCGGTAGAGACGGAGCTGATGTCGGCGATGAAGTACGACGCAGTGACGATAGGCAACCACGAGTTCGACTTCGGACTGGAGAACATGGCACGCATCTTCCGCGAAGCTAAGTTCCCCGTCGTCTGCGCCAACTACGACTTCCGTGGCACCGTCGTCGACGGACTCACAAAGCCCTACATCATACTGAAGCGCAACGGCTTGCGCATCGGCGTGTTCGGCGTGTCGCCGAAGCTCGACGGACTCGTTGACGCCACAAAGTGCGTGGGCGTGAAGTACCTCGACCCCGTAGCCACAGCCGACAAGGTGGCACGCGAGCTGCGCCACGACAAGAAGTGCGACGTGGTGATATGCCTCTCCCACCTCGGCTGGGACATGCAGGACGACGTGGACGATGCCGACATGCTCGCACAAAACCACGACATCGACCTCGTGCTCGGCGGACACTCCCACTCCTACTTCACCGAGCTGAAGTATGCGCCCAACGCCGACGGCAAGCCAATCCCAGACGACCAGAACGGCAAGCACGCCGTGTTCGTGGGCAAAATAAAACTCACGCTGGAGAGAAAATAAATGTTAAATGTAATACCTATTTGTAGGTATCTCAAAGAAAAACACTACCTTTGCAACTACTACAAAAGTAGGTATTAAGCAAACAATAAACATTTAACAATAACAATTTAAACATTAAAGATTATGGCTTACGTAATTGGTGACGACTGCATCGCATGCGGTACATGTATTGGCGAGTGCCCAGTAGAGGCAATCTCTGAAGGCGAAAAGTATTCAATCAACCCTGACCTCTGCACAGAGTGTGGCACATGCGCAAGCGTTTGCCCGCAGGAGGCTATCAGCCTTGGCGAGTAAGGATTTGATTTCCGATAAATCAAGACATAATGGTCGGTTGGCGCAATGCTAACCGACCATTTTCATTTTAGCACTTCTGTTTCACCGAACAGCAACGGTTGAGAATAAAACATTACAATGCAATCTTTATTGTCACACGCACTTGTTTATATGTCAATTAATTAGTAACTTTGCGTTGTAATACATCAATAACAGAATATATTCAAGCGGAACAATACAAATTCAAGCAAAACGAATAAACAACTAATTATAAACAACTAAAAAACCAAGCATTATGATTAAACATCTACGCTTTTTCATGCTAAACCTGCTCGTGCTCGTTAGCGCAGCGGTTATGGCGCAGAACGAGGCAGTGTGGAAGTCGCTGACTTTCCCTGACGAGAACAAAAACAACAACAAATGTCAGGGCTACACAAAAACATGGACAGCCAAGATTGGCGACGCCACATGGAGCGTGAGCAACTTCAACAACAACAATTGGGGTTGGACTCACATCAGATGCGGTAGCAAAAAGAACGCTTCTGTAGCGTCTATCATTAATGACGCTGCCTTCACGAAGGCTGTTACAAAAGTGGTTGTAAAAATCAGCGAGGCAAAGCAACTGGACAAGGTGAACTCTATAAATCTTGTTGTTGCCAAAGACAAAACATGCAAGGACATCGTTGAGACTGTTGCAGGCATTGAGACTGTTTCAGGCAGTTTCGGAGAGGAAACAACATTCGCCGGCGACCTCACTTTCAACATTACTGCACCAGCAAAGAACCTCTTCTACAAGCTGGTCATTGACATGAAGGGCGGATCAAGCAATGGTTTCATTCATATTGACGGCATCGACTACTACGCTGGCACTTCCGACACAAGCACATCGCTCACCTTCGGCGAGGACGTTGACGGCAAGACATTCACCGTACGTCAGGGCGACAGCTTCGCCGACAAGACGGCTACCGTTACTCCGACTGACGCGAAAGGCTCTATCAGCTACGCAAGCGACAACGAAGAGGCTATCAGCGTGAACCCCACAACTGGTGCCGTTACATTCCTCGCTTTCGGCAAGGCTACCATCACAGCCACATTTAATGCAGGCGAGGGATACCTCGACTCAGAGGCTTCCTACACCATCGACTACCGCCAGGCTGCCGACCCGACAAAGGTACTCTTCGACACCAACGAGGGCGCTTTCGACAGCTTCGGCAATGAGAACGGATACAAGGACGGCGAGTTCGACTTCGTTGACCTCAACGGCGACAGCTACACATTCACCGTTCACAACGCTATGCTTAACAACCACGGTGGCGGTTTGCAGCTGAAGAAGGCTTCTACCTCTGACGCTACAGCGCAGGGCTACGCCGTTTCACCGACATTCAGCAAGTTCCCGTACGGCTACCGCGTAACAGTGAAGTACAAAGACAGCAACGCTCCTGAACTCAAATGTGTGAACTATTCCGAAAAGGTTGCTGTAACGGACGATGCAAACGGCACAATCACCATGGACGTACCATTCGCTGACGGCACATTCAAGCTCTTAGGCGGAAGCCAGGTAGCTTACGTCCAGAGCATCGAGCTTACTCCGCTCGCTAAGAAGGAGACCACAACGATGTCGTTCCCGAAGGAGGAGTACAACCTCACCGACATCAACGCCATCCGCAACTTCAGTTCGCCGAAGGCTACCGTGAAGGGCGAGAATGGTGAGGCTATCGAGGGTCTCAAAATCGTCTACACCTCAGACAACAAGGACCTCGCAGAGGTTGACGAGAACGGCGTGGTATGGCTCAGCGACAAAATCGCAGGCACAGCCACCATCACAGCCTACTTCCACGGCAACGAGAAGTATGCGGCTTGCCAGGCTTCTTACAAGATAAACGTAACTAAGAAGGAACCTCAGCCCGTAACGATGACATTCCCGCAGGACGTTTACACCTGCTACACCAACGAGGCTCCGCTCTTCGACGGCTTCCAGCCGACCATTAAGAACGCAGCTGGCGAGGAACTCAACCTCCCCGTTAAATACTCAAGCAGCAACACAGACTTCTGCATGGTAACCGGTAGCGGCACGGTGCTGCTCTCGCAGAACCCGGGCGAAGTGACCATCACAGCCAAGTTCGCCGGCAACGACGACTATCTGCCGGCTCAGGCTTCGTACGTCATTAAGGTGATTAAGAAGGAGAAGAAGGACGCAGGCATCTCGTTCGAAGACACAATGATAATGATAGACCTTGCAAACCCGAACACAACTGTTAAGGACCTCGGCTTCCTGAATCCGAACAACCTCGCAGTGACATACTCTTCTAACAAGACCGACGTTGCAGAGGTTGACGCGGAGGGCAACGTGACGCTGAAGAAGGCTGGTCGCGTGAACATCGACGTTACATTCGCAGGCAACGACGAGTACAAGGCAGCTTCTGCTTCTTGCACACTCATCGTCAACGACTACCGCACCACACCAGAACTCTCGTTCGACCAGGAGGAGTACACAGCCAACATGCGTGAGGGTAACACCTTCAGCGGTGCTACACTATACAACGAATCAGAGGTTGCTCCGCTCTCATACACCAGCTCTAACGAAGAAGTGGCAGAGGTGGCAGCCAATGGCGTTGTAATACTTCGCAGCACTGGCGAGACAACAATCACCGTATGGTTCGCTGGCGACAAGAACTTCAAGGCGGCTTCGGCTTCTTACAAGCTCAAGGTTGTCGACGAGGTGGTTAACGGCATCCAGAACATCACCATCGACAACGTGCCTGAGGACGCAAAGGTTTACAACCTCAATGGTCAGCGCGTGAACACAAAGGCTCTCAAGAGCGGTGTCTACGTAGTGAACGGCAAGAAGGTAGTGCTGAAGTAAGTGCTGCTTTAGCTGTGCTAAAGTGCAACTTTAAGACAGTTAAAGCGCTACTTTATAGATACTAAAGCGCAGCTTTATTCATAAACTTACGGAAACCACAGCACCTTGTTTGGTGCTGTGGTTTCTTTCGTTTTGCCACCGCTTGCGTTCGCCACCCAATCGGATTCCGTTCGCCGTCCAATCGGATTCCGTTCGCCGCCCGATCAGATTCCGTTCGCCACCCAATCGGATTCCGTTCGCCACCCGATCAGATTCCGTACGGTGAACGATGACTTGCATAGACATATTGCACTGAAAAAAACATTATTAAGATATACAAAAGTTTCGTGTTTCAGAAACTTTTATATATCTTTGCAGCAGTAAACAAACCAATATGAACGATAATAAATTCAGCGTTGTCTTGACGGAAGGTGCGCAAGCATTCTTGGAATCCTTACCCCATGAGGCTAAAGAAAAAATAGCCTACAACATCCGTCGCGTAATGGCAGGCGAAATGAATAACGAACTTTTCAAAAAGTTAGAGAATTCTGATGGCATTTGGGAGTTCCGCACCCTTTATCGTAAAATAGCATACCGCCTATTTGCTTTTTGGGACACAGAGAATGAGACATTGGTGATAGCAACACATGGCATTATCAAGAAGACACAGAAAACTCCATCAAAAGAAATAACAAAGGCGGAGGATATAAAACGTAGATATTTTGAAATAAAACATAGGAGGGTTTAGTAATGGAAGAAATGAAACTGACATCATTTGAGGAATTCCAGGATAAGAATTTTGGAAAGATTGGCACTCCCGAACGCGATGCGTTTGAAAAGAAAGTGGATGATGCCATACAAGCATACAGAATAGGAGAAGCCATTAAACAGGCTCGCAAAGCAAACAACCTCACGCAAGAACAGCTGGGAGAGAAAATAGGTGTGCAAAAAGCTCAGATCTCAAGATTGGAGCGTGGACATGGCATCACTTTCGCCACTATGGCAAGGATATTCAAGGCAATGAATATTCCTGCATGTCTTGACATGGGATCGATAGGAAAAGTAGCTTTATGGTAGCACCTGTTGACCTTACTTTTCCTACTGTAAATCACCTATACTATTGACATACATCAAAAAAGCTTCTGTTGCGATATTAAAAGCATAAGAAAGAGGCACTAAAATTTGGCGATGTGCCTCAAAATCAATACCTTTGCAATGTTTTTCATGGTATTAGATTTAAGGTTAACAAAGGTTGGGACTCGGCGGAGCCCCTTTTTTTGTGCCCATAGGCTAAGTACGCAGCACTTTTTGATGACTTTATTTAGTGACTTTATTATTGCTATCCAGTAAACAAAAAAATAAACACGCTTATTTTGTATTGTCTTCAATTTGCACTAACTTTGTAATTTGAAAAAGAAAAGCAAAAAACCGAAGATATGAAGATTCTAACAGGAGCTCAAATCAGAGAGCTCGACAAATATACAATCGAACACGAACCCATAGCATCCATCGACCTCATGGAGCGCTCGGCAAGAGCCATCTGCAACGCCATCTGCGAGCAGTGGACACAGTCGACACCAATCGTGGTGTTCGCCGGTCCGGGCAACAACGGCGGCGACGCACTCGCCATGTCGCGTATGCTCGCAGAGAAAGGGTACGTGGTGGATGTGTTCCTCTTCAACATACACAACCACCTATCGGAGGAATGCGCCAAAAATCGCGACCGCATCATCGGCGAAGGCTTAGTGCGTAAGTTCACAGAGATAACAGCCAACTTCGAACCGCCACAACTCACCGAGAAGACGCTCGTCGTAGACGGACTCTTCGGGTCGGGACTGAAGGAACCGCTGACGGGTGGCTTCGCCTCACTCGTGAAGTACATCAACCAGTCGCCCTCGCAGGTGGTGAGCATCGACATACCATCGGGACTGATGACGGAGAGCAACCGCCCGCAGGAGGAACCTGCCGTGGTGAAGGCAAACGTGACACTGACGCTGCACATCAAGAAGCTCGCCATGTTCTTCGCCGACTGCCAGCAGTACTTAGGCGAGGTGCGCACGCTCGACATACGCCTCTCGAAATACTTCATCGACACATTCCCCTCGCTATACGACACCATTGAGTCCTCGTACATCAAAGGCCTGATGCTGAAACGCGATGACTTCGCACACAAAGGCTCCATGGGCAACGCGCTGCTCATAGCCGGCAGTCGCGGCATGGCGGGCGCAGCCATACTCGCCTCGAAGGCGTGTATGCGTAGCGGCGCAGGAAAGGTGACTGCACTCACACCGCAGTGCAACCTTAACATCATGCAGATGGCTGTGCCGGAGGCTATATGCCTCGTCGACCGCGAGAACTACTACTCGGAGGCTATCGACACCGACTGCTATCAAGCCGTGGGCATCGGTCCGGGACTGGGCAAGGAGGAGAGCACAGCGCTCGCACTCATGTCGCAGCTGCAACAGACCAACTGCCCCATAGTGCTCGACGCCGACGCGCTGAACATGCTCGGCGCACACGGTTCGTGGGTGCAGCAGCTGCCTAACAACATGATTATGACACCACACCCGCGCGAGTTCGACCGACTCGCTGGCAGACGCATCACCTCCGACTACGACCGCCTCACATTCGCACGCGACATGGCACGCGACCTCTGCGCGTATATCATACTGAAAGGTCACTACTCGGCACTCTGCCTGCCCGACGGAGGCGTGGTGTTCAACACCACCGGCAACTCAGGAATGGCAACAGCCGGCAGCGGCGACGTGCTCACCGGCATCATCACCGCACTGCTCGCACGTGGCTACTCGCGCAAGAACGCCTGCCTCATGGGCATGTATCTGCACGGAATGGCAGGCGACATCGCCGCCAAGCGCGTAGGCAAAGAGAGTCTGATAGCAAGCGACATCATCGACAGTCTGCCCGAAGCATTCAAGAACTTAGAGAAATAGAATATGAAACACATCCTTTCAACACTAATCCTCGCCGCACTCACCACCCTACCAACGTTTGCAGGCGGCAAGAAGGAGGCTGACGGACTCGTCTACTACCTCCCGAAAACGGCAGTGCGTGTGCACGTGCTCGTAGAGAAAAGCGTCACCACACCCGGACAGCTCAACGAGTACTCGGACCTTTACTTCAAGACCGCAGCACCGCAGGTGACAACAACCGACTACCGCATCGTTGGCGTAACGTTCAGCACAACAGCTATGCGCGACGAGAGTCAGCGCCACGTCATAGGCATCGACAAGAAGCACACTGTGCTGTCGGTAGACTGCGACGCGAATGGTGTGCTGCGCGCCATCAACACAAAGGCACCGGCAGCAAAGGAGGAGGAACCATTCCGCCCCGCACCAAAGGCGAAGCCGCTCAATCCGCGCGACTATATGAGCCAGGACATCCTCGCCACTGCCAACCAGCCAAAGATGGCACAACTCGTGGCACAGGAGATATACGACGTGCGCGACTCGCGCAACTTGCTCTCGCGTGGCGAAGCCGACTTCATGCCGAAGGATGGCGAACAGCTCCGACTGATGTACGAGCAGTTGAACCGTCAGGAGCGCGCACTCATGCAGCTCTTCCAGGGCACCACAACGGTAGACACAACAGAGTATGTCGTAACGCTCGTACCCGAGAAGAAGGCACAGCACGTCATGGCGTTCCGCTTCTCGAAGAAGTTCGGACTCTCTACCACCGACGACCTCTCTGGCGAGCCCTACTACGTGGACATCGCAGAGGAGAACGTGACGGCAGAACCGCCCGTCGTGCACGAAATGGCTAAGAAACTGAAAGACGAACTGCAACTCGCAGTGTGCTTGCCCGGAAAGATACGCCTCACACTCTCAAACAACGACAAGAAGATAGCTCGCTACGAGATGTGGGCAGCACAGTTCGGAAAGATAGAAATGCTCAACGGAGCTCTCTTCGGCAAGAAACTAACATCGAAGATACTGCTCGACAGCGCAACGGGAGCAGTAACGGAGCTGACAACCGAACCGCTCGAATAAGCACCGAAAGTCGACTATCACGGTTATTAAACCGTATAAATCGACTATCACAGTTATTAAAACCGTATAAACAAATAAAAAGCAGCGAAGACTTTTGTGTCTTCGCTGCTTTTTATTTGTTTTAAATCATTACTTCTTATTTCTGTTGGCACGCTGCTCGCGATACTTCGCCTTCTGACGTGCCGAACCACTACCATGGGCACCTGTGATGTATTTCTTCTTCTTTGCCTTGGTCTTCACTTTGCCGTCATCGTCCTTTCTGTTCGACGCGCCGCCACGACCCCAAGAAATGCCGTTAGCAATGATTGCATCAATATCGTCACCTTTGCTCATATCTGTCTTTATTAGTTATTCAAATCGTTTATCGGGTGAAAGCCTCAACATATATCAACATCTCAACCTCTCACCACTTCAACTCATCAAATTAATGATGGAAGAGGCGCACACCAGTGAACGCCATTGTGATGCCATACTTGTCGCAGGTATCAATAACATTATCGTCGCGAACCGATCCACCTGCCTGTGCGATGTACTCCACACCGCTCTTGTGCGCACGCTCGATGTTGTCGCCGAACGGGAAGAACGCATCTGAGCCGAGTGCCACGCCGCGGTTCTCTGCTATCCATGCCTTCTTCTCCTCCATGGTGAGCACCTCGGGTTTCTCCTTGAAGAAGAGCTGCCATGTGCCGTCGCGCAGCACGTCGTCGTGGTCCTCAGAGATGTACACGTCGATGGTGTTGTCGCGGTCGGCGCGACGGATGCCGTCAACGAACGGAAGGTTCATCACCTTCGGGTGCTGGCGCAACCACCAGATGTCTGCCTTGTTGCCAGCGAGGCGTGTGCAGTGGATTCGGCTCTGCTGACCGGCGCCGATGCCGATAGCCTGACCATCCTTCACGTAGCATACAGAGTTCGACTGTGTGTACTTCAGTGTGATGAGCGAGATGATGAGGTCGCGGATAGCTTCCTCGGTGAAATTCTTCGACTTTGTAGGTATGTTCTCGAACAGTGCAGGGTCGTCAAGGCGCACCTCGTTGCGTCCCTGTTCGAACGTCACGCCGAACACCTGCTTGCGCTCGATTGGAGCTGGCACGTAGTTCTGGTCAATCTTTATTACGTTATATGTGCCCTTGCGCTTCGCACGGAGGATCTCGAGAGCCTCGTCGGTGAAGTCGGGAGCAATCACACCGTCGCTCACCTCACGCTTGATGAGTGTAGCCGTAGCAGCGTCGCAAGTGTCGCTGAGCGCCACGAAGTCGCCGTAAGAGCTCATGCGGTCGGCACCACGAGCACGGGCATACGCACATGCAATCGGAGAGAGCTCCATTTTCACGTCGTCAACGAAGTACACCTTCTTCAGAGTGTCGCTCAAAGGCAGACCAACAGCGGCTCCTGCAGGCGATACGTGCTTGAACGATGCTGCAGAGGGCAGACCGGTAGCAGCCTTCAGCTCCTTAACGAGCTGCCAAGAGTTGAACGCGTCGAGGAAGTTGATGTAGCCAGGACGACCGTTAAGTACTTCGATGGGGAGTTCGCCTTCTTCCATGTAAATGCGTGAAGGCTTCTGGTTCGGATTGCATCCGTACTTGAGTGCTAATTCTTTCATATAGTAATTATAAGAATGAGAAATCTTTCCAACTGCAAAATTACTACTTTTCGACTAAATTCTGCGCTTTTAACCACATTATTTTAAAAGCGAAGGGAAATCAAGGGGGTGTTGTATCAGGGGGTGCAGTTGTCTCCGCTAACAAAAAAAATCCCCGCAGTCCCGAAGGACCACGAGGAAACACCCCTGTGGGCGTTGACGGATTCGAACCGCCGACCCTCTGCTTGTAAGGCAGATGCTCTAAACCAGCTGAGCTAAACGCCCGATATATTGTATCGGTTGCTTTAAGTAGTATTGCTTAGTTCCTTAAAGCGAGTGCAAAGGTATGGCTTTTTTGTGAAACCACCAAATGTTTCTACAAGTTTTTTCAAAAAAAGTTTGTTTTTGTTGCATTTTAGGGTGTTTTGCTGAGAAGAAACTCCCACAGATGTCACAGATTCTCACAGATGGTGCGTGTTTGGAATTCTGTGAATTCTGCGTTCTGTGGGAATACTGTTCTCCCACGGATTGCACTGATCAACACAGATGGTTGGTTGCGTTAGTGGTTGCGTGGGTACGGCAGGATACCATACCCTCCTACATCTGTGTAAATCCGTGCTATCTGTGGGAGACCCTTCTCTACAAGAAGGTTCTGTGCAGATCTGTGAAATCTGTGGGAGAAAATCGCAGCAAGAAGGTTCTGTGAATTCTGTAAATTCTGTGGGGGGGGGGAAAATCACAGCGAGAAGGTTCTGCGCAGATCTGTGGGAGAAAATCACAGCGAGAAGGTTCTGTGCAAATCAGTGAAATCTGTGGGAGAAAATCACAGCGAGAAGGTTCTGTGCAAATCAGTGAAATCTGTGGGAGGAAATCACAGTAAGAAGGTTCTGTGCAGATCTGTGAAATCTGTGGGAGAAAATCGCAGTAAGAAGGCTGCGTGGGTATAGCAAGGATGCCATACCCTCCTACATCTGTGTAAATCTGTGAAATCTGTGGGAGACCCTTCTCTACAAGAAGATTCTGTGCAGATCTGTGAAATCTGTGGGAGAATATCACAGCGAGAAGGTTCTGTGAATTCTGTGAATTCTGTGGGAGAAAATCAGCTTGGTTGGTGCAGCTGAGACAGCTGCACCCCCTGAGAGTTAGCTGCATGGGTATGGCAGGGATACCATACCCTCCTACAGTTAGTCCTTTTCGATGAGCACGGTGGCGTAGGCGGAGATGCCCTCCATACGACCGGTGAAGCCGAGCTTCTCTGTAGTTGTTGCCTTGATTGACACGTTGTCGATGTCGGTCTGCATCACGTCGGAGAGGCAGCGTTGCATATCAGGTATATGCGGGTTGAGCTTCGGACGCTCGGCACACACCGTAGCGTCTACGTTACCGATGCGGTAGCCCTTGGTAGCGATGAGGTCGACGGTCTTGCGCAGCAGTATCTTACTATCGACGTTGAGCGTCTCGGCAGCCGTATCGGGGAAGTGGTAGCCAATGTCGCGCATATTGGCAGCACCGAGCAGTGCATCGCAGATGGCGTGGATGAGCACGTCGGCGTCGCTATGTCCGAGCAAGCCGAGTTCGTAGTCGAGGCGGATACCGCCGAGCCACAGCTCGCGACCCTCCACCAGTTTGTGGACATCATATCCTAATCCGGTTCTTATCTTCATATTATCTACGCTTGAAGAGATCCTTTATTCCGTCCATATCGAACGACAGCGAGAAGCGCAGCGTCTGATCGAGTGGGTTCGACTTTGCGGTGGCGATGACGTAACCGGCATCGAGCGAGAACACGCTCATGCGGAAGCCTGCGCCCACGGTGAAGTACTTGCGATTACTCTTGTTCTCCGACTCGTGGTGGTAGCCGGCGCGCACCGAGAACTTATCGTTGTAGACATACTCGGCACCAAGGCTCCAGCGTATCTCCTGCATCTCCTCCTTAAATCCGCCAGGTGCGTCGCCGAAGCTCTTGAACACACCACTGATTGATGAGAGGTCGTAGTAGTCCTTACGCTTGCGCTGCTCGAACTCCTCGTTTGTCTCGCCATCATTCTTCACGGGCATGGTGGGCACGAGCGGCTTGTTGGCGTCGGCGGCGATGGTGATGCGGTTGTACTCGTCGAGCGGTATCATCAGCGACGCACCGAGACGCAGGTTGGCGGGGATGAACTCCGACTCGTCGGTGCCACCAAAATTGATCTTCGAACCGATGTTCGACATGTTAAGACCCAAGCCGAGCTGACACTCGCGCTGTCCGATGTTGATATAATTCTGGTAGTAGGCAGCGAGGTCTACAGCGAACGCCGAGCCTGGTGAGGTGTCGGACGTGTAGTCGTACGTAAGGTCGGAGTAGATCCAGCGCACGGCGGCAGCGATAGAGAACGTCTCGCTGAGCATGATTGAGTAAGCCACGTCTGCCGACATCTCGTACGGGTTGATGGTCATCGAGTTGTCGTTAGTCTCGCCGGCATTGGTGTACACCTCGCCGAGCGAGAAATAGCGCAGCGAAGCCGACACAGCAGAGTAGTCGCCGATGCGGTAGTAGCCCGAGAGATAAGCGAGGTCCATATCGCTCACGAGGCGGCGCAACCACGGGGTGTAGTTGAGCGACACGCCGGCGCGCGAGATGGTGAACGGATACTTGGCAGGGTTCCAGTACTGCGACACAACGTCCGGGTCGGTAGCCGCACCGATGTCGCCCATACCGCCAGCGCGAGCGTCAGGCGCTATCGACTGCGAGGTCACCGACGAGGTCTCCGGTCGGAACATATCCTGCTTCTCCTGAGCGGCTGCAGGCAGCGTAATGAGTGCGGCGAAGAGTAGCGCCGCCAACTTCTGTGTTAGTTTCATCTTCTTTGTTATTATTATATTTCGGGCGTACTGCGTTGTACGTAACGACCGACGCGCCCGTTATTATAAACGCCCGAACTGCTTAATTATTGCCTACAACGATAAGTTTCTTGGCTTTCGATATGCGTGTGGAGCCTTCAGAGGTGAGGTGAACGCGGTAGAGATACACTCCGGTCTGCAAGCGCGAGCCGCCATCGATGGTCAGATCCCAGGGCACGGTATAGGTACTTGTAGCACTCACGCCGCTCTCCTCGTGTCGCCAGAGGAGGCGTCCGCTCACGTCGAACACGTCGATGATGACACCAAGTTCTGCGCCCGTACGGTCGTGACTGATGATGAATGTCGTCGACTCGCGTGCCGGGTTGTTGGTGCAGCCGATAGAGAACGACGGCTTCTGACCCGTAACGACGTTGAACGTGAGTTCGGCTGTAGAGTAGTTGTTCAGAATGTCCCACGCACGGAACTGCAGTTTGTGCGGTCCTTCCTCCAGCTGCGGTATATTATAATATGTGGAGCCGGAGGTGTACGAACCGAAGTCGTACTGGAAGTTCTCGTTGAGCGAGTATGTCATCTCCATCTTGCCGTCGATGACGAGCTGCATGTCGTGTCCGATGCCAGCTCCCGAGGCGTTGATGCCGTCCTTGTCCTTCACCTCAGCCACGAAGTAAGGCGTTGAGTTCACGCGGTCGCCGTTGCTGAACGAGGGCGAGTTGAGGTAGCAGTAGATCGACGGACCTACGGAGTCGTTCTGCGCAATGTCGCTGCCGCCGACGATGAACTTGTCGGTATATCCGTGCGCCGTAAGCGTGTGGTCGTCGTTGATGGCAAAGGCGTTGATGAGTCCCGATTGGTCGGAGTAGTTGATGTCCTTCGGCACGGCGAACGAGACGGAGAAGCGTCCGCCGCTGATGCGGTCGTCACCAGAGAAGATAGTCTTCGTGCGGTCGGTATATTCGAATGGATTCTCAGCCTCCTTGGGTTGGTTGAGACGGCAGGTGATGGTTTCGAGATTGTCGCGCACAGTGAGCGAAACGGTGCCGTTGAAGTCGGCATTGTCGGCTATATGTCCCTTCACAGTGGCGAGCGAACCGGCTTTCATAGCCACCGTGGCCCCCGCCTTGGTGATGTCGACGCCGTTGATAGAGTCGATAACTATCTGCGCCGTGGGCAGATGCAGACGCAACGCCGGGTCGCCAAGCAGCGAATACTGCAGCGAATTCTCGGCCACGGTCTGTCCGTTCATGTCGTTCTTGGCGCGGCGTACAGCCTCGCCCAGTGCTATCGGCTTGCCGTCGGCCTCGTAGGTGAGCACATGCTTCATAAACGCCGAGTTGAGCGTGGTGTTGTGCGACGCATAAACGGTGCGCGACGTGCCGTAGAACGCCATCGTTCCGCCCTTGTCGTTGAGCAATGCGGTCTCGCCGATGGTCTCCTCGCCGTTGTCGAACGGCATGATGTCGCACGAAGCCGTCACCCACAGCGGCATGTTCTTGTTAGAGAACGCGGCGAAGTCGCTTATGCCGAGCACTTTCTCGTGCGAGATGAGTATCTCGGAGCCGTGTCCGGCGTAGTCCATGATGAGTGCGCCCTGCTGCTGCTGTTTCTTTATCACGTTCGTCACCTCGGGATAGGTATTGCCCGTGGCGCCCGACTGCATCTGATAGGCATCCCACATCACCTTCTTCACCACGTACTGCGGATGAGCCGCCGAAACCTGGTCGGCAACGAGGTTGGCGTCGGTCATGTGGATATTATAGTCGCCGTCGTCGCCCATGAACATTATCGTGTTCTGCCATGCTCCGCCGTTGCCGTTCTCGGCATAGCTGATGGTTTTGTCTACCATTATCTTCGCTTCGGCGTCGCTCACTACGGGGAATCGTCCCACACCGATGTCGAGCTTGTCTACGTACATCGGTCGGAGACCCTCGCCGTCGTCGAGCATGGCGTGGAAGCTGTCGTCGATGTAGCAGACGCGGCGGTCGTAAGAGTTCTCACTCTCGAACGCCAGGAGGTAGTCGTCGGGGTTCTTGCCCGTGTTGTACGACGTAATCATACGGTTGTCCCAGAGACAATCGCCGAAGAGCAGGAGATATTTCGGGCGGTCGTCCTCGCCAGTGGCGCGGTCGTAGAGCATCTTCATGTAGCGGCGATAAGCCGAAGCGTCGGGTGTGCCGCTCGAGAACTCGTTGAAGAGTTCGTCGGCTGGCACGAGATTCACCTTCAGCGAGTCGTGCTGCTCGTGGAACGCCTTCAGACGCTGCGCCTGCTTCAGCAGTTTCTGCGAAGTGGGTATTATTATCACCAGGTCGGCTTGTGGGTCGGCATGGTGGTCCTGGTTCATTATGTTGTAAACGTATGTAGGAGTCGGGAAACTTGCGGCTTTAAGGTCGGGCAGCGGGCGCGGCTTGTCCCATGCCATCGACACCATGTCGAGGCGCATCGGGTTGGAGCCGCTGAGCACCGAGAGCTTCACCTTCGCCGTGCCTTTAACGGCAGGCACACGGTAGGTTCCGCGGCTCTCGCATCCGTAGATGAACTGGCTGTCGGAGTTGGAAGTCTGCAACGTGCCCACGACGGAGTCGTTATACTCCACCTGCACCTTGCAGTAGTTGCTCGACGTAACCACAACGTATAGGTTGCCCTTCGTGGCGTTCGAGTTCTCGGGGATATCCACCGTCATGTACGAGCCTTGCGACACCTGCTGCGCACCGAAGAAGTTGCGTCCGCCCTTGTACCATGAGAAGGCGTCCTGCTCGTGTATGTCGTGATAGAAGTCGGGCGACGGGTAGAACGAGGCGACGAACGTGTCGTAGTCTACCTTTGCCGGCTCCGAAGAGGTGTCCTCGGTGAGGAAATAGTATCCGTAGTTGGAGTAGTAGTTGCGCGTGCGGCGGTCGGCGGTCTCGGTCTCCCACGACACGGGTCCGCGGGCGTAGAAGAGTCGCTTGCCGTCTACGTCGCAGGTGGGCACTTCCTTAAGGTCGTCGTGCTCAACGAGGTCCTTGGGGTCGAGTGTCTCGTTGATGAGATTGCCGCCATAGCCGTACAGCTTCACCTTGTTTATATCCGTGAAGCCTGCCTGACGCACGAGAGCGGATGTGAGCTGGTATATGCCCGACTCAGCCACACGTATCTTCGCCCAGCGTCCTTCGCGCAGCACGCTATGCTCGGCATATCGCTTCGCTGCAGGCAGCGTGTCCCACACGTTCACCTTGGCGTCTGCACGCTCGCCGTACGCTGCAGCATTGCGGCGTGCGTCGAATTTGGCTCGTGACTCGCAGCGCAACATGAAACTAACGAGCTGCTTGTAGCGTCCGTCGCGGAACACAACGGGGTTGACGGCTGCGAGGAGCGACGCCCGCTTGCGGTCGAACGTGACGTGTGTCTCCACCTTCGGCTCTGCGTCGGGCTGTTCAGCCACGAGGCGCTTGTAGTTCGCCACGTCTGCCGCAGCCATGTCTGCATACTCCGGATATACGATGCGTACAGTGTATACGGAGTCGCGCCACGCTTCGGGCAGAGGCATGACGTGTGTGAACTGCGGTGCAGACAGGGTGTCGACACGCAGCTCGTCGGCTGTGAGGTGGAAGAACTGCTGGGCGCTTGCGGGTATCGCCGCGCAGACTGTCAGCAGCATCAATATGGAATGGCGTAATTTCATGTCTTTTCTTTATTTGTTTCCACAAGTGTTAGGAACCGCGTTATCCAACGGATAGTGCCGTGTGTCCTACAAGAACGTTTATACTCCCACGGATTTCACGGATGAACACAGAAGTTTGGGTAAGTACACCCACGGAATTCACAGAACTCACAGAAGTTTGGATGGCTGCGTGGGCATGGCAGGGATGCCATACCCTCATATATCTGTGTACATCTGTGACATCTGTGGGAGAATGTCTTAGCAGTCCCTTTCGTGAAATCTGTGTATTCTGTGGGAGAACTTCCCCTGCAGTTCTACTTGCAGCTGAACTCCAGCACTTTGCGGTCTTCGAGGTAGCCCTCCAGCTTGTCGTCGATGTTCACCGGTCCGACGCCAGCCGGCGTGCCTGTGAACAGAATGTCGCCGGTCTTCAGCGTGAAGAACTGCGAGATGTATGCGATAAGCTCGTCTACACGATAGAGCATGTCGCTGGTGCATCCCTCCTGCACGGTCTTGCCGTTGATGTCGAGGTGGAAATGGATTGCCTGCACGTCGCGGAACTTCTCCAACGGCACCCAGTCGCCTATCGCAGCCGAACCGTCAAAGCCTTTGCACAGCTCCCACGGCTTGCCCTCAGCGCGCAGTTTCTTCTGCAACTCGCGAGCGGTGAAGTCGATGCCCACCGTCACGGCATCGTAATAGCGCGGGGCGAAACGCTCGGAGATGGTCTTGCCGAGGCGCGAGATGCGCACAACAAGCTCAGTCTCATAGTCGATGCGTCCGAGGTGGTCGGGTATGAAGAAGGGCTTGTGGTCCTTCAGCAACGCCGAGTCGGCTTTTGTAAAGATGACGGGCTCCTCTGGTTTATATAACGCACCATGCAGCTCTTTATTGTGTTCGAGGTAGTTCATACCTACAGCAAATATCTTCATAAGCTATGAAAATTAAAAAGCCGCAGAAGGCTATTCACCCTCTACGGCTCCAATATTAATTATGCGTAATTGATTTCTCTAATTACTCAGCAGCAAGAGTGAAGCGCTTGTAAGCCTCGATCTTCAGATCCTTGTCCTGAGACTTGAGATAGCCAGCAACGTTCTGCTTAGCTTCGTCGCCGAACTGGAACTCCTGATTAACGAGGCAAACCTCCTTGAGGAACTTTGCAACGCGACCCTTAGCGATGTTCTCGATCATTGTCGGGTTGAGCTTAGCTGTAGCCTCAGCGCCTACAGTCTCCTTGATCTCGCGGAACTTAGCTATGTCCTCAGCTGTGATCCAGCCCTTGCCCTGGTTAGACTCGATGTGGTCCTCAGAGTCGAAGTGGTTCGGGTTGAGACCAGCCTTGTGGAGAGCAGCGTTCACTGCCTTCTCTACGAGCTCTTCCTTAGTCTTCTCAACAGCTACCTTGAACTCCTCGTTCTTCACGTCATCAGAGATTGAGTTTTCGTCGAGTGCGAGCGGCTTCATAGCAGCTACCTGCATAGCGATCTTGTGACCAACCTCAGCGTTCTCCTTGTTGAGCTGCACCATTGTGCAGAGAGTGTGCTTGTTCATGTGGTCGTAAACCTCTACGTTCTCACCCTCGAGTACGCAGTAACCGTCGAGCTCCATCTTCTCGCCTGTGATACCAGAGCGTGCTGTAACAGCAGCCTGAACGTCAGACTCGCCGAGAGCCAAAGCCTTAACCTCGTCGAGAGTCTGAGCCTTAGCAGCGATAGCAGCGTCGAGGATATCAGATGTGAGCTTGATGAAGTCAGCACCGTTAGCTACGAAGTCGGTCTCGCACTTGAGAGCGATGATAGCAGCGAAATTGCCTACCTTCTTAACGAGTACGCAGCCGTTAGATGTCTCGCGGTCAGAACGCTTTGCAGCGATAGCGAGTCCGCGCTCACGGAGCAACTCTTTTGCCTTATCGAAATCACCTTCTGCCTCTGTCAGGGCCTTCTTTACGTCTGCAAGACCAGCACCTGTCATAGCGCGAAGTTTCTTGATGTCTTCAATTGAAACAGCCATTTTTCTTAAATTATTAGTTATTGATTAATTAAATGTTGATTGCGTTTTAACCTAAAAATCGGAAATTCTCCATTCCAAAATCTTGATTTACGAATTAAAGAATTTCCGATTTATATGTATTATAGTTGCTTACTCAGCAGCCTCAGCCTCTTCCTTGCGAGCCTTGCGGGGAGCCTTGCCCTCCTTCTGCTCAGCAGCTGCCTTCTCGTCAGCCTTCTCTACCTTGCGCTCCTCAAGACCTTCTGCGATAGCACCGCAGCAAGCAGAGAGAACTACGTCGATAGAATCCTTAGCGTCGTCGTTAGCCGGGATGATGTAGTCGATGTTGCGCGGGTCAGAGTTAGTGTCGACCATAGCGAACACAGGGATACCGAGACGGTTAGCCTCGCGCACTGCGATGTTCTCCTTCATCACGTCGACAACGAACAAAGCGCTCGGAAGGCGTGTCAAGTCAGCGATAGAACCGAGGTTCTTCTCCAGCTTAGCGCGCTGACGTGTCACCTGCAGAAGCTCACGCTTAGAGAGCTTAGAGAATGTACCGTCGTTCATGAGCTTGTCGATGTTCGCCATTTTCTTAACAGCCTTGCGGATTGTCGGGAAGTTGGTGAGCATACCGCCCGGCCAACGCTCGATAACGTAAGGCATGTTTACGCTCGCTGCCTTCTCAGCAACTACGTCCTTAGCTTGTTTTTTAGTAGCGACGAACAGGATCTTCTTGCCTGACTTTGCAATCTGCTTGAGAGCCTCAGCAGCCTCGTCAACCTTAGCTACTGTCTTGTGCAGATCGATGATATGAATACCATTGCGCTCCATGAAGATGTACGGAGCCATTGCCGGATTCCACTTACGACGGAGGTGGCCAAAGTGACAGCCTGCCTCTAACAACTGGTCAAAATTAGTTCTTGACATTTTCTTTGTTTGTTAAAATTGTTTACTTTCCTTTGAGTTGAATTGAACCAGCCCACGAGTAACGAGCATATATCGGTCTCGCGAGTTTGGATGCTAAACGTTGTCCGGAGCATTCTAAGCCACTGCTTCAGGCAGCAGCACAGAAAGACACCAAGACAGTTTTGATATTAACGCTTGCTGAACTGGAAGCGACGGCGTGCCTTCGGCTGACCCGGCTTCTTACGCTCAACCTCACGAGCGTCGCGTGTGAGGAAGCCCTGTACCTTGAGAGTCTTCTTGTCCTCAGCGTTAACCTTAACGAGTGCGCGAGCGATAGCGAGGCGGAGAGCCTGGCTCTGACCTGTGAAGCCGCCACCGTCGAGGTTTACCTTGATGTCATATTTCTCTTCCACACCGAGCAGGAGCAGCGGCTGCTTAACAACGTACTGCAGAATTGCTGACGGGAAATACTTTGTGAGTTCTTCCTTATTGATAGTGATCTTACCTGTGCCCTCTGTGAGATATACACGAGCTACGGCACTCTTACGGCGACCAATTGCATTAATCATTTCCATGTCTTATGCTTTATTTATACTGGTTAATATCGATAGCCTTCGGCTGCTGTGCCTCGTGCTTGTGCTCTGTACCGTCATAGATATAGAGGTTGTCGAGAAGACGACGACCGAGCGGACCCTTCGGGAGCATACCCTTCACAGCGTGACGGATAATCTTGTCCATACCGTCCGGACGCTTGCGGAGCTCTGCCGGAGTGTTGAAGCGCTGTCCACCAGGATAGCCAGTATAACGTGTGTAGACCTTGTCAGTTTCCTTCTTACCTGTGAAAACTGCCTTAGCAGCGTTGATGATGATAACGTTGTCACCGCAGTCTACGTGCGGAGTGAAAGTAGGCTTGTACTTTCCGCGGATGAGCTTTGCTACCTTAGAGCAGAGACGACCTACAACCTGGTCTGTGGCATCGATAACCACCCACTCCTTCTTAGCTGTTTCCTTGTTTACGGAAATAGTCTTGTAACTTAAAGTGTTCATTTTTTTAATTAAAATATTACTACTAAAAAACATTTATTTTTCTTGCACGAGCGATTCACTAACCACGCCGTCTGGCCTTTTCGACAAACGCTATTAACACCCTCATGCAGGGGACTCTAAGTGTATCCCCAAATAATCGGTCTGCAAAATTACACATTTTTTATTATATAGAAGTGATATGCAATAAGCGGCAACGAATATTTAGAATTATTTAACAAGCACAAAAGTTTCGTTTTCTCCAGTTTTTAGTGTACTTTTGCAGCAGGAAGAGGGGGCACTTGTCTCCTGCTAAAGTAAAAAAGACTAACAATAACATTTTAAACCCAAAAGAACTATGAACAAACAGATTAACACAGAGAAAGCGCCAGCAGCTATCGGTCCGTACTCACAGGCTGTAGAGGCTAACGGCATGGTATTCGCATCGGGCCAGTTGCCTATCGACCCTGCAACAGGCGCATTCGCAGAGGGCGGCGTAAAGGAGCAGACACGCCAGTCGCTCACCAACGCTAAGCACATCCTCGAGGAAGCAGGTACCGACCTGCAGCATGTTGTCAAGACTACTGTATTCCTCAGCGACATGGCTGACTTTGCTGCCATGAACGAGGTTTACGCCGAATTCTTCTCACAGCCGTTTCCGGCTCGCTCTGCAGTCGCAGTGAAGACTCTGCCGAAGAACGCTTTGGTCGAGGTAGAGTGCATCGCTGTTAAGTAAGCCGACCACACCACAGGGGGTGCACTTGTCTCAAGTGCACCAACCAACCAAGAACTGCACCAACCAAGAAACACACCAACCAAGAAACACACCAACCAAGAAGTGTACCAACTGCTTGGTTGGTGCAGCAGAGACTGCTGCACCCCCTATGGGCACCGCTTTATCATATAGCGGCAATCACTCCTTCACCTTTCTTTCCATCCATCATTATTCTTAGTCCTTTCTCGAAGCGCACCACGCGCACGTGTTCTGTTTCTTCTACAGCCGGCATTGCGTCGAGCGCAGCCTTGTGGAAGCAGCCATCGTTGCGGTTTTCGTCGATGGTGAAGTAGCCCACACCGAACGATGTGAGATTTTGGAAGAAGTGAGTGCCCTGACTTGGGTCTACGCGGTAGTTCTTCAGCGCCACCTCCACGATGACACGCGCAGCCGAGATGTGCGGCCACTTCACGGGTATGCCCAACCACGAGTCGCTCGACCCCCATCTGCCCGGACCTACAAGCACGTAGTTTGTGCCTCGGTCGAGATATTCCTTGTTCAGTTTTTCTATTTCGCGTGCTATCGTCGGGTTGTCGGCAGCTGAGAATCGGTCGTCGGTCTTCACATACACCACGTCGGTCACGTCTTCGGTCACGCCATGCCCGAGCGAGTTGTGCGAGCGCAACAGGCAGTCGGCGTCGGGTATCGCCGCGAGGTCCTCGTCAAGCATCTGCTTCTGATCGACAATGGGGCGAATCTGCAGCAGATAGAGCGACCCTGTGCGGTCGGCGTTGAGGTTACATGCGAACTCTATCTCCACCGGTCGGCGCATAGCCTCTGCACCGAAGCGCATCGACATCTGCAACAGCTCGGGCAGCGGAAACACGCCCTGCTGCAGCACTCCGGCGAACGATATCACCTTTCTGCCACCCTCGTACAGTCCGTCGCGTATCACCTGGTCATAGGGGTCGTAGGTCGAGGCGATAAAGTTGAGCGAGTTGTCGCGCTCTGCCTCCTTCACCTTCAGATTTAGGATATTAAAACCATCATCCACCTTGAAGTCGTTGCCCACGTGCCGCGTGTCGAGAGCGTAGAAGCGTGTCTGCGTCTCGCGCAGTGCCGTCTCCAGTTCGGAGGTCTGCAACACCTGGTGCGGATGGTATGGCGACACGCGCAGCGTCTGTCCGCCGTCGACGATATACTTGCCCAAGCCCAGCGCGAGCGAGGCGATGCCATCCTCAGCACGCTCGTCGCCTATTGGGTAGTAGTTGAGCGAGCGTAGCACGCCCGATATGTTCGGGTAGTAGCGTCCGTCGAACTGCTTGCCCACCACTTCCTGCAGTATCACCGCCATCTTCTCCTGATCGATGACATTGCTCGTGGCTGTCATGTAAGCCTTCGAGTCGCGATAGTAGACCGAGGCATAGACACCTTTTATGGCGCACGCCAACATCTCAAGCATGGCATACTTGTCGTCGAGGTACGGAATCATGTACGTAGAGTAGATGCCGGCGAAGGGCTGATAGTGGGCGTCCTCGAGCAACGACGACGAGCGTATGGCTATCGGGCTCTTCACCGCCTCGAAGAACGTGAAGAAGTCGGCTATGAGCGAGTCGGGCAGCTGTGCACGCAGGAAGTGGCGCAGTATCTCGTCGTCCGAGGCATCGCTGAGCGCAATATGGTAGAGATTGTTCTGCACCATGAACTGGTCGAACACATCGGTACAGAGCACCACGGTGCGCGGTATCTGCACAGTGGCTCCCTCCAGCGAGTTGAATTCGGGATGTGTCTTGATGATGTTGTCGAGGAACGCCAAACCTCTACCCTTTCCGCCGAGCGAACCCTCGCCGATGCGTGCGAAGTGGGAGTAAGCATCGAACTTCATGCGGTCGAACACCGCCACCACGCCAATATTCTTCATGTGGCGGTACTGCACAATGGCGTCGAAGATAATCTCGCGGTGGGCTGTGATATCCTTCAGTCGCTCCCACGTCACGGTCTTCAGAAACATCGACACGGGGAAGATGGCACGCGCCGACAGCCAGCGGCTCATGTGGTTGCGCGAGATGTGGTAGAGCATCGAGTCGTCGGGAATCTTGAAGATATTGTCCTGCAGCTCCTTCAGCGAGTGGATGCGCATTATCTCCGCCTTTGTCTTCGGGTCGCGGAAGATGAAGTCGCCGAAGCCGAGGTGTTCCTCGAGCATCTTATGCAGGTCGAGCGACATCTTCTTCGAGTTTTTATCTACGAAGCGGAAGCCTTCCGCCTCTGCCTTTGCGCGGTTCTCCGACTCCGAGCTTTCGAGTATCAGCGGCAGGTAGGGGTCGGTCTTTCTTATCTCGCGCATCAACTTCAGACCCGCCTCGCTGTCCTTCACGCCGTGTATGGGGAAGCGCACGTCGCTAATCACGCCGAGCACGTTGTCCGAGTAGCGTTCGTAGAGTGCCATCGCCTCCTCATAGTTGCGTGCCAACACCACTTTCGGTCTGCCACGCATACGCAGCGAAGCAGCGTGGCGGTTGAGTGCCTCGGTAGAGAAGCGTTTGCTCTGCGCGAGTATGTAGTTGTACAGGTTGGGCAGTATGGAGCTGTAGAAGCGTATGCTGTCCTCCACCAACAATATCATCTGCACGCCACCCTCGTCGATGTCGTGCTCAAGGTTCATCTTGTCCTCTATCAGCTTGATAATGGAGAGGATGAGGTTGGTGTTGCCGAGCCAGCAGAACACGTAGTCGAAGATGGAGAGGTCTTCGTTCTCCATGCGCTTCGTGATGCCATGCGAGAAGGGCGTGAGCACTATGCAGTGCATATGTGGGAACTCCGCCTTTATGTCACGCGCCACGCTGAACGCATCGTTGTCGGCGTTGCCCGGCATACAGATAACGAGATCGATGTGCATTGTACGTAGCACCTGTCGCGCCTCCTCCGTGGTGCTCACCTGTGTGAACGTAGGCGGATAGCGCAGACCGAGCTCCACATACTCGTTGTATATCTTCTCCTCCACGCGTCCGTCGTCCTCGAGCATGAACGCGTCGTAGGGGTTAGCCACGATGAGCACGTTGTATATGCGACGCATCATCAGATTGACGAACGTCACGTCTTTCAAGTAGAACTTCTGATATTCCTGTGGTACCATATCCTGCTTTTTCTCTCTGTTTGTTCTTTATGCCCCGTGGGGCTGTTCTCTCTTGCCTTATTTCATGATTATTTCTTCACACCCATGTTCCAGAGCGTGAAGCTGATGGCATCTGCAGTCTCTTCGAGTCGTTTTGCCAACGGCTTTCCTCCGCCGTGTCCGGCGTTCACGCCGATACTGATGAGCACCGGAGCCGTGCCGCCCTGACACTCCTGCAGGCGTGCCGCGAACTTGAACGAGTGGGCTGGCACCACGCGGTCGTCGTGGTCGGCTGTGGTGACAAGCGTAGCCGGATAATGCACGCCGGGCTTCAGCGTGTGAAGCGGCGAGTATGCTCTGAGATACTCAAACATCTCCTTCGAATCCTCCGATGTGCCGTAGTCGGGTGCCCAGTTCCAGCCGATGGTGAATTTATGATAGCGCAACATATCCATAACGCCCACTGCGGGCAGGCAGACACGGAAGAGGTCGGGGCGCTGCGTCATGCAGGCTCCGACGAGCAGTCCGCCGTTGCTTCCGCCCTGTATGGCGAGATAGTCCTTCGAGGTGTAGCCCTTATCAATAAGGAATTCGGCAGCCGAGATGAAGTCGTCGAACACGTTCTGCTTCTGCAGCTTCGTGCCAGCCACGTGCCACTGCTCGCCATACTCACCGCCACCGCGCAGCACAGCGTGAACATATACGCCGCCGCGCTCCATGAACGGAATCATGTTCGACAGGAAGTGTGGTTTGTACGTCACGTTGAAGCCGCCGTAGCCGTAGAGCAGCAACGGGTTCTTGCCGTTCAGCTTCAGCCCCTTCTTGTGCGTGATGAAGAGCGGAGCGCGTGTACCGTCCTTCGAGGTGTAGAAAAGCATCTCCGTGACGTAGTCCTGTGTGCGGAATGCGAGCTTCGGCGTAGACAGCAGCGTGCTCTTCGCCGTAGCCATATCGTAGCTATAGATGGCACCTGGTGTGGTGTACGATGTGAACGAGTAGAACAATTCTTTCTGTCCGCGTGCACCGCTCACGGATGTTGTGCCGAACGTGGGCAGCGCAATCTCGCTGAGTCGGTTGCCGTCGGTGTCGTACACGTAAAGCTGGTTGCAGTTGTCCTTGGCGTACTGCAGTATCATGCGGTTGTCAGCGGTGAACGTAACGTCCTCGAGCACGCTCTCGCCCTCGGCCACCAGTTCTTTCCAGTCGGCGTAGCCCGGGTTGCTCACGTCAGCCACCATGAGACGGTACTTCGGTGCACCGGCATTGGTGAGTATATACATACGGTTGCCCACGGTCTCCACAGGCGTATATATATATTGTGGGTCGGAGCACATCTGTATGAACTGAGCATCTGGCTGCGTCATGTCGCGCACATAGAGGTTGTTGCCGTTGTCCATGCCTGCCTCAGTGAGGTACATCACGGTCTCCTCCTTGTTCACGCTCACCTCATAGAAGCGCAGCGGCTGCGACGGGTTCTGATAGAACATACGGTCGTCGCTCTGCGGTGTGCCTATGCAGTGGTAGTATATCTTCTGCACGGCGTTCTTGGCTGATGTCTCCTTGCCTTTCTCGGGCGCGTCATACGCACTGTAGTAGAAGCCGTCGCCCACCCATGTGGCTTTCGTGAACTTCGCCCACACGATGTGGTCGTCAAGCGTCTTGCCCGTCGCCACGTCCTTCACGTATATCTCCTCCCAGTCCGATCCGTTGCGCGAGATGACATACGCCATATACTTGCCGTCGTGCGAGAACGTGGTGCTCTTCAGCGCCACCGTGCCGTCGGTGCTCAGCGTGTTAGGGTCGAGCCACACGCGCCACTCGCTGACGGGCGCGTCGTAGCTGTCCATCTGGTAGAGCACCGCCTGGTTCTGCAGTCCGTCGTTGCGGTAGGCGTACCACTTGCCGCCGCGCTCGAATGTCATGCCGCGCTTCTCGTAGTTAGCGGTCTCCTTCAGGCGCTTCAGTATCGCCTTGCGCATGGGTATGTTGTCGAGATACTTCCGGCTCACGAGGTTTTCCTCTCTCACCCACTCTGCCGTGGCTGCGCTCGTGTCGTTCTCCAACCAGCGATACGGGTCTGCCACCTTCTCTCCGAAGTACTCGTCAACGGTGTTGTCCTTCGCCGTTGCCGGATATTTCAACTGTGCCATAGCGTCGGTTGTCGACAGCAGGGCTGCGACGGTAAGCGTTAGAATTACTGTTTTGTTCATTTTTTCTTTGTTTTTATTTATTCACGCCAATAGAACAAAAACTCTTTCAATTGCTTTTGCAAACTTTCCAATCTACAAGTCCCTTGCCCATAGCATCGAGTTCAACAGCAAGGGCTATTACCTTACGTCCGTCTGCTTTGAAAGGCTCTATATAGCGATTTTCACATATCTGTTGTTCGGCAGCAGAAATGCCACCATTGTTCGATAGCTTCAACTCCATGACATAAATGATACGCGGTGTTTCCACAACGATGTCTATCCTGCCCGTTGAGAGCATACGCTCCACTTCCACACGGAAGCCTATAGCATTGAAGATAGTGCTCATAATCAAGCGATAGCGTTCCTCCATATCCATACTCGCAAGCTTCTTGTTACTGTATGGAACGTCTGCTATTAAAGCCTTCAGCAATTTCTTCGCCTCTGGCAAATTACCATTGCGAAGATGCACAGTAAGCATGGCTTGTGCAGACTGGATGTCACCATTACGGCGCATCGCCAATGCCGGAAGCACAATACTATTGAGCGACTGACGAACTTCTTGATTAGGAATACCAAGGAAATAAACACCCTCGTCATATCCTTTTATTGTAAGATAACCCGACTGATAAAGGAACAACTCTGCACCACCACCCGTTACATCCGAAGTCTCTATTATTGTACTTGGCAGGGCACTGTGATCGAAGTCATTCAACCTTATTTCCATGTCGTCAACAAATTTCGGCAGTAACGTTGTAGCACCCGATGCTGCCCAATAGTTGCGCAGCTCGCCATCAGCCAAAGCATTTATCAGACTGAACGGATTGAACACATCTACCATATTATTATGACTAAAATGATAGCCGTCATAGTAGTCCTTCAAGTGCTGCACAGTATCATCCTCCGTCCAACCTTTTTGCTCTGCCATACTTGCTATCTCTGGTCGGAAATATTCTTTTATCTCCGACTTTGTTATACCACAAACAGCTGCGTATGGAGCCTCAAAACTGATATTGCTTATGTTGTTTAGAACCGAGAAAAGCGATATTTGCGTAAACTTGGTTATGCCTGTAAGAAAGACAAAACGCTCATACTGGTCGTCGGCTTTAAGCACTGCAAACACTTCGCGATAAACAGAGGTACAGGCTTCATGATCAGGTGTGTGCCACGAATGCTGCAACGGAGAGTCGTATTCATCTATTAGGATAGCCACCTGCTCACCCGTTTTTTTATATGCACTGACAATGATATTATGAAATCTGTTTGCAAGAGAATATCCCGAAACCGTTTCCACATCCCACGCCTTTTCGTAATCACGAAATGCCATATCCAGATACGAACGCAGAGCCTGCTCATCAGCTCCTCCAAGACTCATATCTAAACGTACGACGGGACGATTCACCCAGTCTTTCTCCAACTGCATTATCTTTAAACCCTCAAACAGCTCTCTCCTACCTTCGAAATAGGCTTGAAGCGTGTCTACCAACACCGACTTTCCAAATCGACGTGGGCGACTCAAGTAATTGTACTTCTTGTTTTTGTTGGCAAGATTCCAAATAATATCGGTCTTGTCAACATACAAATACTTCTTTCTTCGGATTTCTGTAAAAGACTGCAAGCCAACTGGCAACCTTCTTTCGTTTTTCTCTGTCATGCTCCTTAGGGTTTTATTCTGCAAAACTACACTTTTGCGGTGAGAAAAACAAACAAATGCGCAGTTTTGCTACTAAAAAAGGCGCAACCCGTGCGGTTGCGCCTTTCTTATTATTTATAGTATAAGCCTTTCTAAGCCGAGGAAGCCAAGCCAAACCAAGCCTTCTTAAGCCTTTATAAGCCGAAGAAGCCAAGCCGAACTAAGCCTTCCTAAGCCGAGGAATCCGAACCAAGCCTTCTTAAGCTATCCTCAAGCCCTCCCCGACGGGGAGGGTTGGGAGGGGCTTTTACTTCACGAGCTTCTGCGAACGGATAATGTTGCCGTTCTGCATCTTCACGAGGTAAACGCCTGATGTGAGCTGCTGAGCGTCGAACGATGTCGGGTTAACGAGGTACTTAACAAGTACGCCGCTTGCATCATATACCCATGCCTTCTCTACGTTCTGGAAGTTGAACTTGCCGTCAGCTGCCTCTACCTTAGAAACGCCCTGGCTTGCAGAGTTGATAGCGTCAACTGTGCCACCCTGGAGCATCTCCGGCTCGTCAGCCTCGCCCTGGTCGTGGATGTCAACACCTGCGCCGCGGCCCGGGTTGTCGCCAGTGATCTCTACGCCGAAGTCCATAGAGAAGCCCTTGTTGTGGAGACCTGACGGGAGGAAGTCGCCTTGGAACCATGCGTCAGAGAATACGATACGCAAACGGCTCTTACCTGGCTTTGCGTCCTCAGGAACGGTGAACTCGCAGTTTACACCTGTTGTCTGGAACTCAGGAGTAGCTGCACGGAGCTTGCCTGCGAAGAAGAGCATCTCGCCATTCTTCGGGTCATCCTGAATCTTAGCTGAGTTGAACTGCTTGTCGCCGTTGAGGTCTATCCAACCACCTGCGAAGCAATACTTCAGACCGTCAGAGAAGTCAGCACACTTGATGTTCATATTCACCTTCTGTCCCTGCTTAACCTTGAGCACGAGAGCAGTCTGGTCATCGTACTGTGAGCCGTCAGCTACTGGGTGGTCTGTGTGGTAGTCGAGGTTCTGGTCAGCGCCAGTTGTTGTAACGTCGGTTACGTAGCGCTGCTGGCGTGCTGTAGCTGCGCCGTCGCAAGCCGGGTTCATCTTGCTCTCAGGATAGTCGGCTACCGGCACCTCTGGCAACGAAGCTAAGTCGCCGCGTGTTACCTTAACCCACTTAACCTCTGAGTAGCTCTTCAGGTCGGTAGATGCAGCACGTACGCCGATATACGGCTCTGCGTTCTCCTCGAACTGGATGTCGCCGATGAATGTAGACCATGTTGTGGTGCGGCCGATTTCAGAAACCTTGCCGTTCTCGCCGTTCTTGTAGAGAATCTCGAAGTGGTCGATGTTAGCCTCGTCGTTGTAAACGAGATCCCAAGCTGCACGCTTCTGTGCCTGTGCGTCCACGTTCCAGTAGATCTTGGCAGAGAGCTGAGTCTTGTACTCGTTCTTAACCTCTACGTTGAGGTCCTTGATTGCAGCCGGCGTAGTCTTAACGTCGTCGTTAATCTCGAGCTTGCCTACGTACATCTTGTAAGCGTCGTCGCTACCCTTAACGCGCAGACCGATGTGCTTGATGACGTCGCTCTTAGAAACGCCGTTGAGAGCCACCTTCACCTCCTGCCAGTTAGCGCCGTTGATGTTGCCCACCGGAGTCTCTACCCATGAGCCGTCAGCCTTCTGAACGATTACGTAGAGAGAAGAAGCGTTTGAGCCTTCCTTGCCGTTCTTAACAGCGATCTTAGCGTATGGGTTGCCTGCAGAAACGTTGAGGTCGGTCTTGTAGAGCACTACGTCTGTGCCGGCAGCTGTAGCCTTACCTGTGAGCAGGAGGCTGGTACCGCCGATGTACTGGTCAGCGAGCGAGAATGTAGCGTCGATATCCTTGCTAACCTCCTCTGTACCCGGCTTAACAACGAGCCAGCGGTATGTCGGGACGATGTCCTGAGTAGCCATATTGTACCAAGCGCCTGCTGTCTTCTTTCCCTTGTAAGCGTAGCGGTCGCCGTTGCCGAGGTTGAAGTTGGTAGCGAACGGCAGATTGCCGAAGATTGAAGAACGCTCCGGAATCCATGTTGCCAGACCTGCGTAGGTCTGCAGCGGCTTGTTGCCGGAAGTGGCTGTCACTTCCCAATAGTTGCCCGTATTGCTTACAGCCGGACGCTCGAGCGGGTTACGGTTACCACCCGACATCATGCGCTCCTGCATGTACTGGTAGTTAGCCTGACGGTCGTAAGAGTCAGCACCAGTGGTGTAAGACCAGATACGGCTTGAAGCGTGCTCGCCCCAGAGGCAGATGTTCATCTGTTTTGCATACTCGTCGCTGTTAAGACGGTTCCAGCCGAGGTTCATGGTTACAATCCACGCACCGGCGTAGATACCTTCTGTAGAACCGGTAGCGTCGATAGCCACCTTAGCAGAGTTGCTGAGCTGATAAGAGAAGTCGCCGCTCGAATAGTTGAGCATCAAGTCGTGTGTGCGGCCTTCCTTGTCGCCGAGCAGCCACTTTGCCTGCAATGTACTTGCGATAGAGCTCTGGCTTGTGTAGATACCGCTGCGGTAGTTGTCGAAGCCGTTCTCCTTTGCCTTAGCCCAAAGAGCGCGGTGGAAGTTAACGATGTCATTCTTGTTGTAGCCTGCATCCTCCCAGTTGTAGTTGATACCGTCGAAACCGAAGTACATCAAGCAGTTGATGATAGCGTCTACATACTTGAAGTTGCCTTTCTCGTCCTTTGATGTACAATACTGAATCCAGCTGCCAGCGCCGTCAGGACGGCCGCCAGTTGTGTCGAAGAACTTGATACCAGAGAACATGTTGGTACCGTTCTTGTGAGCAGCGTCGGTCCATGAAGCAGGAGCCGAGAAGAATCCGTGGTTCCAAGCACCGAAGAGGTTGGTGTAGTTCCACATTGAGAACACGTCGTAGTCGAAGTTGGTTGACGGGTGACCTACATCACCGTCCTTACCCTGACCCATCGGGATATTCATCCAAAGGTTGCGCTTCTCGTAGGTGTCCTTGATAAGACGGCTTGAGCGGTCGATGATGCCCTTGTTGCGAACGTGCGAACGGATGAACGCGATGTCGCTCTGCTGAATACCAGCTGCTGCGAACTCGGCAGCGGTAGGATACTTGCGACCGTCCTGATAAGCCTGATAGAACAGGTTGATGAGGTTCACGTCGTTGAAACCGCTGAAGTCGTAAATAGCGCTTGCTTTGCTGTCATCAGCAGCAAAAGCGTTTACACTCGGCATAGCTGACATGAACGCAGCCACAGCAAGCGTAGACAGAAGTACTTTTTTCTTCATGCTTTTTTGTTAATTTGTTTTAGTTAGTTATATTAGGATATTCTCGTGGCAAAGATACAAAAAAAATCGAAACAACAATTCCATTTAATTCCATTTTTTTATTTTCCACCCAAAGATTGTCCATCAGAGGGGCAGCTATCCCCACTCGGCTTTGCCGCTTGCCAGAGCAAGAAGTGCACCAACCGAGCAAACGTGCACCAACATTACAATCCTCCCACGGAACACGCAGAACCCACAGAACCTTCTGGCAGATAAGAGCCTCCCACAGATTGCGGATGTGCACAGATGGTTAGGGGGCGCGTTATCCCACAGAATGCACGGAATGCACGGAAGTCTCTTGCTGTGGTTGGTGCAGTGGGGACCACTGCACCCCCTGGGAGGGTGCGTGAGTATGGCAGGGATGCCACACCCTCCTACAATTGCACAGACTGGGTGTCCTAAAATTCTGTGCGCATCTGTGGCATCTGTGGGAGGATATCTCAGCAAGAAATATCTGTGTGCATCCGTGTCATCTGTGGGAGGACTTCTCAGCAAGAAACATCTGTGCGCCTCTGTGCAATCTGTGGGAGGACCATACACCCCTAAACTTCTGTGGGTTCGGTGCATTCTGTGGGAATATGCAGTGGCTGCTTGGTTGGTGCAGTGAAGACCACTGCACACCCTCCCCTGAGAGGAAATCTACTTATGCCTGTAAAGCAATTTCATTAACTACATCCTCTACAATATATCTGTCACTCATAAGATACAATAATGAGCGTTCATCATGCAGCAAATCACAAGTTTTGCTGTTTTGAAATATATCAAAAGCTCTTTCTGGCGATATATCAAGGCGCTCAGCAAGCAAGGCGCATACACGACCTATCTTCATCCACAGCTGAGAATCTCTAAGCATGTTCTACCTCCTTTCGTGCAAATTCATTAAGTGGTTCTGACTTTATATATTGTAAACATTTATCAATTAAAGATTGAGACAATATGCAAATCTGATTATTTGGCTGGTGTTCTGACAAACGTTTTAAAGCAAACTCCATAGATATATCACCATTGATATAGTCCTCTATCGTTGTGATTACCCTATCGTCTGCAACTCCCCCTTCGACGTAGTCGTATCCTAACCATGGTTTATTACCATTTCTACTGTCTACAATAAAATCAAGCCACTTTTGATCATAACTTTTAAAAACTATACCCTTAGCTTTATTTTGAATAAATTCCATATCCAGTTCATAGACATTCAGCCATTGTGGCAACCCTAAATTCACGATACGTGTTGCCCAACCAATAGCTTGTTCTCTTATGTCTGTAACATAAAAACCCTTGCCGAAATCAAGATTATTTCGACCAACATGACACAAAGGCATGTCTACGATACATGTTCCGCCATGATAAACCTTACGCATAGCTAATAATTAATTAGTTAATACTCGACTCAAGACGATGGAGAGCCTTTAACAAATCTTCTACTACATACTCCATACTTTGGGTATGCAATGGGTCAAGTTGAGAAGTAAGCCCATGTATCAAACCTACGTCTCGCAAGCGTCGATACATCTCTCTACGACTACAACCCTCTACCTTTGCAGTGGCATCAACGCACATAGCTGCAAAAGCTAATGCTTGCTGTATCTCAGATGGGTCCATATAATATTATTTTATGCTTGCAAAGATACAGAAAAACCTGTGCAATTCCAAAAATCACATACAAATTTATGAATACAGCTGCACTAACCAAGCCGCGAGTGTCCTCCCACAGAACACACTTAGGAGGGTATGGCATCCCTGCCATACCCACGCCACCTGCCATGATCGTATTCTCCCACACATAAGCAAAACTCCGCCACAACCGGAGTAAAACTCCGCCACAACCGGAACAAAACTCCGCCGCAACCGGAGTAAAACTCCGCTGCAACTGGAGATACCTTACACACCATAAAAAATGCCCTAACAAACACCCTGGAAGATACCCTGGCAGATAGACTCAAAAAAGCGGGCATCTGTCAGTCTTTATCTCGTTGACACACAGCGGTTTGCGCTGCATACTGACAGATATGGTAGATATTTTCGTCTACTCGATTTTATTTATAGCTTTATAGCACCCTACACAACCCATTCTATCCAGTTCTCGGGAGTCACCACAGCCTTTTCCTTCACATCATACGCCGTTAGGAACGAAGAAGGAAATTGAGTGTTGGCACGACGTGAGTTCCACTTCATCTCGAAAAAAATCCCCTAATCCCAAAAATCATATATAAATTTGGGATTGTAATCCCAAAAGTTATATAGAAATTTGGGATTAGGACCTATTTGACAAAAAAAGCAGGGTTCCGAAGCCGGAACCCTGCCCTTTTTATATATACAAATCTAAACGTGCGGATTAGAAGTTAGAAGCTCCGTTATCCCACCAGAGGTGCTGACCCTGAGTATCCGTAGCACCCTCACCGAGAGCTGGGATACCAGTGTTAGCGATATCCTCCTTAGTCTGAGGATCGTCAGAAGCCCAAGGAATACGACGCATGATATTCTCCTTTGTCTGTACCCAAGGATCGCCAGCGCCGATTGTGCCGTCGCCGTCAGCTACACCGAGAATCGGGAAGAGCTTAGGATAGCCTACACGACGAAGGTCAACCCATGACTCGTAGCTGTACGGGAAAGAAGCGATGTACTTCTGAGTGATGATCTTCTCGAGCTTAACCTCAGGAGAATCACCCTCGTTCCACTTCACACCAATCTTTGTTACGCTCGGCATATCGGGTGTGAGACCCTGCGGGTCAACGTACGGGATGCCCTTCGGGGCCTCAACGTTGAGGTAGTCGTCAACCAGCTGGTTGTACTTGTTGCCCATGAACGAACGGGCCTCAAGAGAAGCGTTGCGGATACCCTGCTCGTAGAACTGCTTAGCTGTACCGCCCATGTTCCAGCCGCGGAGAGCGCCCTCAGCGAGGAGGAAGTAAACCTCAGAACACTTCATGAGGAAGAGAGGAGCCTGAGTCTGAGCCAAGTATGCCTTGTCGAGCATAGAGTAGCCACAGTACGGGTTGTTGGCTGCTGCCTGACCCTCACCAGGAGCAACACCGTCACGCATACCTACGTATACAGAGTTCATCGGTGTGGTAGCCGGGCAAGAAGAACCCTCTACAGCCTGCGGAGACTTAGCAAGACCTACGCTGTTCTTTGTGAAGAGATACTTCATGTACGGGTGGTCGAGGTTCTCAAGCAGGTTCAGGAAAGAAGCACCCATAACGGCGTCGCTCCAGCCTGTGATCTCAACCAGCGGGTGATCCTTGCCAGAGAATGCCGGATAGATGGCAACCTCATTGTCAACGTCGGTGATGACACCGTCGCGAACTGCTTCCTCTGCCCATGTCTTAGCTGTCTCCGGCTCGATGCCACTCATGTGGATAGCCATGCGGAGCTTGAGTGAGTTGGCAAAGCGGATCCACGGCTCCATATCCTCCCAAGTCTTTGAATACGGCTCGTTAACGATAGTGAGGTAGCTGTACATTACGTTAGCCAGCTGCTCCTTGTAAGCCTGAGAACGGTTGTCCTTGTAGTACTTCAGACAAGCAATAGCGTCGTCGAGGTTCTTCTTGACACCGTAGTAGATTGTACGTACGTCGTTGTACTCGAACGGCGACTTGTCGCGCAGAGCCTTGAACTCCTCATAAGGCATCGGACCGAAGAGGTCGGCGTTCTCGATAGCCGAGTAGTTGAAGAGAGTAAGGAAGATAGCCTTCAACTCAGGAACTGAGTCGATCTTCTCTGTGTTCAACAGCGGAGCGATGTAGAGCTTAGCTGAAGAGAAGCCGCTGCCAGGACCACCGATAGAGCCCTTACACATGTCGTATGTAGAACGCAATGTGAAGTTAGAGTACGGGAAGTCGTAGTGAGGTACGCAGAAGTACTGTACGTAGTTGTCAGGACCGAGTGTGTAGCAGAACTGGTAAGCGTGTGCTTCAGGAGCACCACCGTCCTTACCGCCACGGATACCGTAAACACCGGTCTGAGCTGTACGGATGTTATCGTCAAGTGCCATGATAGCCTCTGCAACACCCTCGTCAGAAATCACCTTCTCGTAGTCGATGACATCTGCTTTACCAGAGCTGATCACTGGAGGCACGATGGTCTGGTTTGCGTTGAACTCGTCACCCGGGGTGTCGTAGTCGAGACACGACTGCATACCGAAGGCAGAGAGCGCAAGCGCAGCGTAAACAAATATCTTTGAATTTTTCATAATTCTTTTTTACTTTTTTGAATTGGTTTAGAAGTTTACATTCAATGAGAAGCCGAACGAACGTGACGACGGCATATTGAATACCTCGAATGCGCCGAGACCAGTGCCAGTAGAGAGCGATACGTCTGGGTCAACCGGAGCGTCCTTGTAGAGGAAGAACAAGTTGCGAGCGATGAACGAGAGGCTCAGGTTCTTGTTCTGGCCGAAGAGGTTGCGGAATGTATAACCGAGAGAGAGCTCACGCAGACGGAAGTTGGTACCGCTGTAGAGGTAGCGCTCGATGTCCTGAGGAGTTACACCACCAACTGAGTTGTAGTAAGACTCGATAGGAACGATGCGGCCAGAACCGTCGTCGAGACGGATACCGAGGATGTTGTTGCCATAGATAGCGTCAGCGTAGATCTTGTTCTTCTCAGCGTAGAGGCGAGCGTCAGCTGTGCGCTGTGACAAGCCTGCACCGTCGAGGAACGACTCTGTCATAGAGAGCACCTTGCCACCGATACGACCGTTGATAAGGAATGAGAGCGAGAGGTCCTTCCATGTGAATGTGTTAGACCAACCCATCTGCCACTTAGCGTTCTGGTTGCCTACATACTTGCCGTATGTCTTGCTTGACTCTGTCTCCATTGACAAACCACCCTTAGCGTTAAGAACGTAGTGACCGTTCTCGTCGCGCTTGATGTCTGTTACGTACATGTCGCCCATTGAGCCGCCTTCCTTGTAGAGCACCTGCACACCGCCTACGTATGTAGCGATGACATTCTCCTTACCGGTCTCCTCGTCATAAGCTGTACGGAGGATCTTGTTGTCGTTGTAAGAGAGGTTGTAAGATGTCTTCCAACGGAGCTGACCGAACTTGAAGTCGTAGCCGATAGTAGCCTCAATACCCTGGTTGCGAATCTTAGCAGAGTTCATCGGGATAGACTTGCCAGAAGCATTGGTACCAACGAGGTAGAGGTTAGACATGGTAGAGTTGTAGTATGTCAAGTCGAGGCTCAAGCGGTTGTTGAGGAACAATGCCTCGATACCGGTCTCGAAAGAAGCTGTCTTCTCAGGACGCGGATCCTTGAAGGTAGCCCATGAAGACGGAACCAACGCACCTGTCTCGAAGTTGCGTGTAGCACCAGCGTAAACGATACCCGGGATAGAGTTACCTACCTCTGAGTAAGAAGCGCGGTACTTCAAGTAGTTGAACCACTCTGGGAGCTTAACGAGGTTGCTTACGATAGCGTTCGCACCGAAGCCGAAGTAGCCGTAATCCTCAGGCGTACCACGATCCTTGAACTGACGGAAGGCGCGGTACCAGTCGCGACGGTATGAACCATCGAAGTAAACCATTTCCTTCCAACCGATCTGACCTGTTACAACAGCACCCTTGTTCCAGTCAGAGCTTTGGCTTGGAGATGTAGCGCCAGGACCACCGGCTGCTGTAGAGAAGTAGTTAGCCATTGTAGAGAGGTGCTCACGGTCACCATAGTAATATGTAGCTGTTACGTCGTTGCTATGACCGTACGACTTGCGGATGTGGCCTACATAACCTGCTGTTGCAGAAACGTCCCAGTCACCGAATGTCTTGTTGTAAGTAAGCATGAAGTCGGTGTAGAGGTCGGTTGTCTTAGAGTAGCTCCACCAGTAGCGACCGAGGTCTTCCATAGAAGCCGGGAGCCATGTTGTAGCGTAACGCTTCGACTCGCTCTCGTACTTTGTGAAGTCCATACCCAAACGAGCCTGGAACGAAAGACCGTCGTAGATGTCGAGTGAACCAGTCACGTTACCGAAGAAACGGTCTTCCTTAGCTACGCTTGAGTTCTGGTTAATAAGCCAGTACGGGTTGTTCTGGCCCTGAGCTGAGTAAGCCCAGTTCTGCATCGGCTGACCTGTTACTGTGCCCTGCTCCTTAACCTTTGTATAGTTGCTGCCCTCACGCTTGAAGTATGTCTGGTAGCCTGTGAGCCAAGAAGCGTTGTTAACGCGGTAGTTATCGCGATAGTAGCCGAGATCGATGTTACGCGGCATCATGTACAAGTGGTAGATCGGGTTCATTGTGATACCACCACCAGGACGGTTCTTTGTCTTTGTCTGGATGTAGTTCATCGACACGTCGATAGTAGCACGGTCGTAGAGCTTGAAGTTCTGACGGAAAGAGAAAGTGTGACGGTTGTATGAGTTGTTGTCAATCATACCGTTTGCGTGAGAGTTACCATAAGAGAAGTAGCTGCTCATCTTGTCTGTACCACCTGAGAGGGCGATAGAGTTGTTGGTTGTCACACCGGTCTTGAAGAAGTCGGCAACGTCGTCCTTTGCACTGTTGCGCAAGTGTACGTTGTTCATTGTAGCACCGAAGTGCTCACCATACATCGGAGTCTGGACGATGAGCTGGTCGTTGGTACGTGAAGATACCTTATTGCCCCAGCTGCTGATGCTCATTGTGTGAGCGTTCTCGTCGATAGAAGCACCGTAAACGTTCTGGATTTTCGGGGTTGTGAGCGGAGTGTCGAATGTAACGTTAGAAGAGAAGTTAACACCAACCTTACCCTCGCGACCCTTCTTTGTGGTAATCATGAGGACACCGTTGGCAGCCTCCGAACCGTAAAGAGCAGCAGCGTTGGCACCCTTCAGCACATTGATTGACTCTATATCGTCAGGGTTAATCATTGAGAGAGCGTCGCTACCCTCAGATACGCCTGTTGTAAGCATGTTTGCACCTGAACCTACCTGGCCGCGCTGCGAATTGTTCATAGGAACACCGTCAACAACGATAAGCGGAGTAGACGAACCGAGGATTGACTTGTTACCACGGAGGATAATCTTAGAAGCACCACCTGCACCACCTGCTGACGGAGTGATGGTTACACCAGATACCTTACCCTCGAGAGAGTTAGCAACGTTCGGGTCCTGCACGCGGTTGAGGTCAGAAGCCTTCACCTGCTGTGTAGAGTAAGTAAGTGACGACTCCTTACGCTTGATACCCATGGCGGTTACTACGACCTCCTTGAGCACTGAGCTCTCGTCCTTCATGGTTACATCTACGCTTGCACGACCGCCAATCTTTACCTCCTGCGGTGTGTAGCCGATGTAAGAGAACACCAAGACAGCGTTCTTGTCCTTAACGTTGATTTTGTAGTTACCGTCGATGTCGGTCACTACGCCAAGACCAGTGGCACCCTTCACTACGACGCTAACGCCGATAAGTGGTTCGCCAGTACCATCCTTAACAGTACCCTGAACGACAGAGCCCTGAGCCTGTGTCAAAGCATTAGGAGCCACGTTGCCATTGGCAGAAGCATACTGCATTGGCATACCTGCTGCGAGCATCGCAAAGGCTGCTTTCAGCACCATACTGCTTTTCTCGTTTGATTTGTTGTTCATTGTTTGTTTTTTAATAAATGAATATAGGTGGAACCGGCGTGGCAGCACCGCCCGCCGGTTCGCTATTCGTTGTTATTACTTCTTGATTACGTTGAGAGCCTTGAACGGTTTGCCGTTCTTGAGCACCTGTACGATGTACATGCCCTTGCCACCCTGAACAGCTACATTCACTGTCTCGCCGGCATCAGCACGGAAGTCGTTGCTCTGGAGCACTGCACCTGCTGCGCTTACGATGTTGATGGTGTAGAAGCCACCCTCAGCGAAGCGGAGGTTTACGCTCTCTACGAACGGGTTAGGATAAACAGAGAAGCCTGCCGCATCCTTAACGTCGTTGATTGCGTCAACACCTGTGATAACGAGTACGTTCTCAAGTGCCTTCTCAGACTCGCCCCAGAAGTTGGTGAGCTTAACGCCTGCCTCATACTCGCCCGGACGAGCGAATGTCACAACAGCAGCCTTGTCGGCCTCAGAAGAGATACGACCGCCGTTGAGCTGCCATGTGTGTGAAGTCTTCACCTCAAGTGTACCGTCGATGCCAGGATAGCCTGTCACCTCGTTGTTAGCACCTACTGTCTTGTAAGATGCTGTAGAAGTGTTCTCACCGCCAGAGCCAGCCATCACAACCATTCTTGCCTTGTACTGAGCACCTGCCTTACCAAGGTTGACGAATGTAGAGTCGCTCTTGTCCATCTCCTCGAAGGTGTAGTAGCCCATGAGTCCCTCAGGAACCTCGTTAGCTGCATAGCCCTGCATTGCGCGAACTACCTCAGCGTCGGTAAGAGGCTTGTTCCAAACCTGAACCTCGTCGATAGTTGCGTTCAGACCTGCCTTGTAAACACCACCACCACCGATGAACACGTTAGCGTGCTCAGAAGTATTAATGCGGTTGTCAGTGCTATTCTCACGTAGTGAAGAAGAAGAGAAGTTGTTAGGACCTGCTACGCACTTGCCGTTGAAGTAGATCTTCTGCTGCTTGTCAGAAGACTGAGTAACAACGATGTGGTTCCAAACACCCGGGTTGAGTGCGTAACCTGTAGACATCATCGACTCTCTCGGGTTGTCGTGAGCTGTCCAGCCGAAGGTGTTGAACGATACCTCGTTTGCAAGGTGGTTGCTGTTGCAGTCGTGCTCGCCAGCGTTGATCTGCGGACGAACCTGTACCCAGAGGTCACCCCAGTTGTTGTGCGGCCATCTGTCAGAGATAGTGTTCTTCTGGATGAGGTTTGTACCCTGCTTGTCGTGAGCATAGTTGTCTACCTTAACCCAGAGAGCGTAAGAGTAAGCCATGCTTGTGTTGTTACCGCCGTCGAGTGTTACCTCTGCCGGGATAAGGAGCATGTTCGGATCCTTAACAACAAGACCGCGTGACACCTTACCCTCACCGTCGCGTGATGTGTAGTTGAGCTTGATCTCCTCTGTTGTCTCAGCTGTCTGCTTGTCAGCAGTTACGGTCTCAACAACCGGCACAGCACCTGTCTTCTCCGGAGAGATGATTACCTTGCCGCGGAATATCTCCTTTGCACCCTTATCGTTAACAACCTCGAGGTCGTAAACGCCAACCTCTGCTACAGAAGTTGTGAACTGGTTGCAATTTGAGTACTTCTCGCCTACCTGAGCACCTGTCTGTGCGTTGAGCAGACGGAACGACTGAGCGTTCGGTGCGAACTGGTCCTCGTAGTAAACCTTGAACTGCTCGTTCGGCTTGATAACCTGGCGGTCGATAGCTACCTCTGTAGACGGTGTGTCGTATTCCACTGTCTGGTACTCGCTCCAAGAGATTTCGCTCTTCTGCTGACCGTCAGGAGAAACGGCGCGTACACCGAAGCGGCAGTCGCGCTTCTCGAGGTCGGCTACCATCGGAGCGTCGATTACGTAAGCTGCCCAAGATGTTGTAGCTGTGAGGTACTGCTCCTTCTCGCCCTTCTGCTGGAACCAGATCTCGTAGTACCATGTATCTACCTCGTCGTTGTATGTCTTAACGCCGCCGGTCTCTTCCTTGGCAGCGTAGCGAATCTTGAAGTCGCAAGTCTTGTCCTTACCACGGAGCACCTCAATCTCCTTAATCTTCGGAGCAACCGGTGCAAACTTCTGCTGCGGATTGCGAACTGCGAGCTCACCAACGAGCATGTTGTAGTCCTTGGCAGTGTTGTCGAGGCGGATACCGATCATTGCAATCTCGTCGCCCGACTTCAGACCGAGCTTGTCGAGAGTAGTGGTGAATGTTGTCCACTGACCGAACTTCTCGGCTGCAGGGATAGCAATCTCCTTGTACTCTGTGAGCTTGCCCTTGAGAGCTACGAACAACTTAGCGTGTGTGTCGAGCTCGTTGCTCATCTTATATGTAAGAGAGATGTTGTATGAAGGCTCTGTCTTGAGCAAGGTCTTGAAGAGCTTTACACGAGATGTTGTTGTCTGACCCTTCAGGCGGAGGCAAGAGCCACCCCAGTAAGCGTCGTCCCATGTCAGCTCAGCCTGAGCGAGGTTGCCGTTCTTTGCGCTCTCGTTGCCGTCAACGATCCACCAACGCCATGTCGGCAGGAAGTCCTGAGTAGCGATGTTGTGCCACTTGTGGTTGAACGCCACCTCACCCTCGTTCTTGAATGTAAGACCGTTACCGAGGTTGAAGCGTGTAACGAACGGTACCTGCTGGATAGTAGACTTAGCTGTTACGTAGCTTGCTACACCGTGGAACTTGCCCTTCAGGCTGCCGTTAGCGAGTGTTACGACGTCGCTCCATCCGAGGATATCAGGAGTGTTAGCCGGGTTGCGGTTGCCACCGCTGAACACCATCTCCTGCTTGTCGAGGTAAGCCTGCTGGATAGCTACGTCAGATGTACCGTAGTCGGTAGCACTCTGGTGGATAAGACCCTGTGAGTGAGCGCCCCAGAAGCCTACAGAAGCCTCTACGTCGTTGAGGTCGTTCCAGTTAGAGCTTGAAGCGTGGAGCGCACGGCCCTGGATATCGAAGCCCTTATAGTAGTCGTACGGATCGCGACCAAGGCTCTTTGCATATGCTGCAGTGTTCTTGAGAGTACCGCCACCGGTGTTGTAGTTAGAGAACATCATGTCGGTAACGATGTTGTCCTTATCACCGAACTGAGCCTTGTTGTGAGCACCAAGACCCTGGTCGAATGTGATGCCACCGTAGTCGTTAGTACCGTCATACCAGTGGAGCTGGAACTTCCAACCGATCTTCTCAGCCTCCTTATGGCACTCAGCGAAGAAACCTCGAATCTGCTTCATTGTAGCAGCACTGGCATTGAACTCTGAGTTCACACCAACGCCGTCGATGCCGTAGTACTTGAGAATCTTAACGAAGCGCTCTACGTTTTTGTAAGTGCCGTCAGAGTTCTTCTTTGTCAGCTCGCCGAAGGTCTTGCCCCAACCGCTTGCTGCATAAAGGTTTACATTGGCATTCCAAGGAATAGAAGCAACGCAACCTACCGCTACACCATTTTTGTGAGCAACGTCAGACAGACCGCCAGTTACGCGGAACCAAGGTGCTGTCCAGTTGCCGTGGATGTTAAGGTATGACCACATTGAGAAGTTGTCGCCCTCGAAGCAATAGCGCGGAAGAGCCTTCCAAGAAGAAGTTGGGTCGTCGAGCGGAGTCCAGAGACACATCTTACGACCTGGCTTAGCCTGCTTGCTAACCTCTGCCTGATAGTCGTCAGCCTCAGCGATGCGCGGCAATGGGCGAACGCGTGAGATGTAGAACTGGTCGTCCATTTCGCTCACTTCGCGCGGAGGTGTGCCAGCTTCCCAGTTCCAGATGTTCTCGAGGAGGTACTGGTCACCCTTGTCCTGGATGTCCAACGGATGAGTCGGAGTACGCTGAGCATAACCGAACACGCAGCCACACAGAAGCATGGATGCGAGGAGTGTTGTTTTCTTGTTGTTCATTTAGATATTGTTTTGTTGATTAGGTATTCTTTTAGTTGGCAAGAAGACGAGAAGACGAGTGGACAAGGGGAATTGCCTCCCTGTCTACCCACCCACTCGTCTGCTTTATTTACTTACGGATAAGCTTAACAGTGCGAACAGTCTTGCCGTCCTTCTTCACATTAAGCACGTAGATGCCTGCCTTAGCGAGGTGTACGTTAACCACGTTGCCAGCGTTGAGCTGAGCTGCCTTGCGAGCCACCTGCTCACCAGCTGTTGTGTAAACGCTAACTTCGTATGCGCCAGCCTCAGCGAACTCTACTATTGCGTCCTCGCCTACGGTGTAAGCCTTCATCTCTGCGCCCTCTACAGCGTCAACGCCAGTAGGATAAGCCACCTTGATTACAGAGAATGTCTTCTCTGCCTTACCAAGAGCGTTAGAGAGTGTAAGAGTTACGTCGTAGTCGCCACCTGTGCGGAACGAAACGTTTGCAGAACCTGCCTCGCCGTTACCAGTAATGTCAGCGAATGTAGCGTTCTTAGCAGTCCATGACGGCTTGGTCTCTACCTTGTATGTCTCGCCAGATACGAACGGTGAACCTGCGATGTAAGTTGGCTCAACAAACTGGAGAGTAGCCTGACCTTCGCCACCACCTGCAACCATATCCTGCATACCACCATTTACTGCCTTTGTACCAGCAGATGTGAATACATTGTTTGTAGCCTTCTTCTCGAAGTCCCAGAATGCCATTACGCCAGCCGGGAGGCTCTTAGCGTTGAGGTCGCCCATAGCAACCTTAGCTTCTGCCTCTGTAACAGCCTTATCCCAAACTACTACGTTGTCGATAATGCCGTCAAGACCGTAACGATCGTGGAGCGGACCACCGATGCAGAGGTACATACCGTTTGTGATGCTGTAAACATCGTCCTGATATGTTGGCTCATATGTAGCAGGGCCGAATACAGGATTTCCACCCTGCAAACGCTTCCATTCTGTTACAGTCTGCTTAACACCATCCAAGAACATGTCGGCACGCAACTGACCTGCTGTATTGTAATCGAACGACATTGTAACGTGTACCCAGTTGCCTACGGGGAACTTGGTCTTGCCGTACTTGTACTGGAGCTCCTTGTTAGATGTAGCGTCTGTACCACGGAATGTGATACCCTCAAAACTGCCATCTGGGCTGATCTGTGACCAGTTCCAACCCCAGTCGGTCTTAGGCCAACCATCCTGCTTGTTGTAAACATTGAAGAGAGTAGCCGACTTTCCTTCCTTGAGGCTGTTAATCTTCAACCAGAATGAGATAGAGAACGACTTCTTGCCTACGAGTCCGAGGTCTGCAGCAGGAACACCGAAGCGTGTCTCCTTCAGGTCGATACCCTGTGAACCAGAACCGTCAGCAGCGCGACCTGTGTAAGCCATCTTAACATTCTCGCCTACCTTGAGAGAAACCTCTTCCTCGCTACCGTTAGCTGTGAGAGAGTAAATCTCAGGCAGAGCACCTGTACCTACGCTTGTAATCTGTATGTAAGAAGAGAATGTGCGTGTGGTCTGCTTAGCTGTACCATCCTCGCCGTACTCGTTACCAGTTACCTTAAGGTCGTAGCTACCGAGGTCAGCAAGTGATGTTGTCCAAGAGTTGCCTTCACCGCTCTTAACTACCTTACCGTCCTTAACAATCTCCCACTTAGCAGCAGGGTGCTCTGGGTCGATGTAGCCGAGTGTGAACTCCTCGTTCGGCTTGATAGTTGTCTTGCTGCTTTGGATATCATCGTTGTAAACATATGTAGCCGGTGCCATGTAGCCAGACCAAGCAATCTCAGACTCTGTCTTGTGGTCAAGAGCTACTGCAGAAACACCGAGGCGTACCTTAGCGTTTGCCTTAGTAGTCGGGATTGAGTAGTAGAGACCTGCCCAAGAGGTTGTTGTACCCATGAGCATCGGCTCCTTACCCTCCTCCTGAGCGTAGAGACGGAAGTGAGATGTCTTAACGTCGAGGTTGTAGCACGGCTCGCCAGCTGCCTTGTTGTTAGGCATGTTGAAGATAATCTTAGCATCCATACCAGCCTTGCTGTTGTAGAGCATCTTGGTGTTAGCAGCGTCGATAACCGGAGCAGCCGGTGTAGCGTAGTTGCCACGAACGATAGAGAACTCGCCGAGCAATACCTCAGCATTCTTAGCGTTCTTGAAGTTGAGAGCTACGAGAGCAAGTGTCTTGCCGTCGAAGTCAGAACCTACTGTGAATGTCTGCTTAACCCATTCGTTAACGTCAGCTACACGGTCTGCCTTGCAGAGGTTGTAAGCTACGCCTGTGCTCTCGCTGCCCTCTGCCGAGAGAACGAGGTCGAGGTCTGTTGCACCCTCGTTGAGCTTATAGCGAACAGTGATAACGTCGCCCTTCTCCAAAGCGTACTTTGTCTTGAAGAGGTGGAGATACTCGTTAGCTGTTGTACCAGAAATCTTGAGTGTAGAACCTCCGAAGTAAGCATCGTCCCATACGAACTGAGCGTCGAGTCCTGTAGCAGGAACGTCAGCTGCTGTACGTCCGAGGAGCTTGTCAGCGAACCAGAAGTGCCATGTAGGCAGGTAGTCCTGCATACCTACGTTGTACCAAGGAGAGCTTACCTTGCGCTCGCCATTGAGGTTGAAGAACTTACCGTTACCGAGGTTGAAGTAAGTGATGAACGGCTCCTCAGCGAGATCCCAGCTCAGCGGTGAGCGTGCTGTCATGAATGCAGCCATACCGTGCCACTGTGGGTTATAGGCAGTGTACTGGTGCATACTCTTAACAGATGGAGTGATAACCGGGTTGCGATTACCGCCACCGAAGTAGCACTCTGTACGGCGGAGGTAAGCAAACTGCTTCTTATCATCAGACGAACCGAGCTCTGAACGGCTCTCCCAGAACATATTCTGAGAGTGAGCTCCCCAAAGACCGATAGAAACACGCTGATCTACCAAGAGAGGCCATGATGTGCCGCCAGGCTGACCGCCCTGCATATTAACACCGCAATAAAGGTCGAGCGGATCGCGACCGAGCTTCTCTGCGAATTCTACTGAAGGAGCGAGCTGACCACGGTTCCAGTTGTAGTTGAAGAAGAGTGATGTACGTACGTTCTTGCTGTCACCGAATGTGTCCTTGTTATGATTGCCGAGACCACCGTCGAATGAAACCTGACCGTAGTCGTTTGTACCGTCATACCAGAAGTTCTCAAAGATCGGGTTAACCGGCAACATCTTCTTAACGAGGGCTGCGTGGAATGTGCGTACACCCTTAACATAAGGACCACCGCCATAGAACTCAGAGTTGTAGCCGAGACCGTCGATACCATAGTACTGCAAGAACTTAGAAGTCTTGTCTACGTCCAGAGAAGCAAGACCCTTAAGGCATGCCGCCCAGCTTGCGCTGAGGCTTGCGTTAGGAATAGAAGCTACACCTGATACACCAACACCGTTCTTGTGAGCTACGTCGAGGAAAGCAGCCGGGATACGTCCGAGCGGAGATGTCCAGTTGCCCCAGTGTGTAACGTACGACCACATAGAGAACACCTCCGAGTCAAATACGCCGTTAGGAAGTGCGTTGAAGTCAGAGTTGTTTACCGGAATCCAAGCGATGAGCTTCTTGTCGTTCTTAGCATTGAGATCAAGACGCACCTGAGTAGCCTCGTTGCGGAAACGAGCACGTGGCTTTACACGTGAGATATAGAAGTTGTCGTCTGCTGTTACCTGGCTGCCAGGAGTCCAACCCTGAATAAGGGTGTGGAAGTTTTCGCTGCCAGTGTTCTTACCAGCTTCTACATAACCTTCACGCATCTGCTGTGCGTTAGCACTCATCACAGAAAGTACGAGACCTGCTGCAAGAGTCAATGTTTTACGGGATAAATTCGCCATAAGATTTGTATTTAGTAAAATTGATTAAGTTTTTATTTATATAAATAATGTAAGTTAGAGAATATAAAAGTGGCAAATACACTTCCATTCGCCTTGCAAAAATACACATTTTTTATATAACAAAGAACAAATGCTTATTGCGTTTTCATAATATTAACATCTTTAACACTTCGGGAGCAGGGGGGTGCACATCAAGGGGGGGGTGCACTTGTCTCTCAAGGGGGTGCACTTGTCTCAAGTGCACCAACCGAACTAACGATACACTTCTTGCTTACTTGATGCACTTCTACCTGGTTGGTGCAGTTGAGACAACTGCACCCCCTAACGATGCACTTCTTGCTTACTTGATGCACTTCTACTTGGTTGGTGCACTACTACTTGGTTGGTACACTACTACTTGGTTGGTACACTACTACTTGGTTGGTACACTACTACTTGGTTGGTGCACTTGAGACAAGTGCACCCCCTGAAAGCACCCCCTGAAAGCCCTTACAGCAGATACTGCACATTCTCTGCTACATATAATGAATAGCTATCTTCCGGCAATCCGTTAGGGTTATTAACAATATACGCAAGTTTATGTGCGAAGTCGTCTTCTCCTCGCATCATGCGATCGAACATCTCGCGCTGCCAAACATTACCATCCGTCACTACACATTGTTTTATCATACGCGATGAGTAGCGCTTCAACTTACTGACGATAGAGATAACGCTGTTTTCTCCAATTGGCGACAGTAGTATATGAACATGGTTGGGCATGACGACGAAGGCATGGAGGTGATACGTCTGCTTATCGTTGAAGAACAAAGCATCCTCAACAAACTGTCTGCACTGTGCATCACGCAACACACAGCTGCCATATCCTTGCATCAACCACCCATCCACTATATCTTCCAAACGTTCCTCCTCTGCCGTCAACTCCCCCTCCTTCGTCTCGCGCCGTCCTAATGCCTCGCGCATGAGTGCCAGTTCCTGCAGCTTGGTCTGCGGGAGCGAGTCGGCAAGACGAAAGGTGATAAACTGCACCGCCTCTGGCTGAAACCAATGAGGCAAGTGACCACACCGAATAAGTATGTCGGAATGACGGTTGAGGAAGGTAATGTGGGGCATGATGGGGTTGGGGGTTAGAGGGTGAGAAATGTTGTTGAGGGGCAGGGGGTGCTTGCTGGGGGTGCAGTTCCTGCTTGATTGGTGCAGTTCTTGCAGGGGGTGCACTTGTCTCAAGTGCACCAACCAAGATAATGGTGTCACTTCTACTCGGTTTTTTGCTTGGTCGGTGCAGTTCTTCCTCGGTTGGTGCACTTGAGACAAGTACACCCCCTGAAGCTACTTGGTTGGTGCACTTCTACTCGGTTTTTTGCTTGGTCGGTGCACTTGAGACAAGTGCACCCCCTAAGAAGTGCACCCCCTTATTACTCGGCGAGGGTGAAGTCGAGCTGTTTCTTTTCGAGGTTGGCACTTGCCACCTTGATGCGTATGGGGTCGCCAAGCTGATACTTGTTGTGATGGCGTCTGCCCACGAGACAGTAGTTGCGCTCGTCGAAGTCGTAGTAGTCGTCGTCGAGGTCGCGCATCGGCACAAGACCCTCGCAGTGGTTCTCGTCAATCTCGCAGTAGATGCCGTACGACTGTATGCCTGAGATGTGCGCATCGTAGACATTGCCCACTCGCTCCGACATGAACTCCACAGCCTTGTACTTGATAGAGTCGCGCTCGGCGTTGGCTGCCACCTGCTCCATCTCCGACGAGTGCTCGCAAAGCTCCTCGTAGTGCTCCTTGTTGGCAGAGCGTCCGCCCTGCTGGTAGCGTGTGATGAGTCGGTGAACCATCGTGTCGGGGTAGCGGCGGATAGGCGACGTGAAGTGGGTGTAGTAGTCGAACGCCAGTCCGAAGTGTCCGATATTGTGGATAGAGTACTTCGCCTTCATCATGGCGCGCAGTGCCACGGTCTGTATGAGGTTCTGCTCGCGCTTGCCCTCGCACGCCGACATGAGCGTGTTGAGCGACTTGGCGAGAGCACCCTTCGTGCCGTCGGTCTTCATCTTGTAGCCGAACTTCACCACGAACTCGCGCAGCGTCTCGAGCTTTGTCGGGTCGGGGTTATCGTGTACACGATAAGGCAGCGTCTTCGGCTTCTTGCCCTTTGCCACCTTGCCCACCGACTCAGCCACGGTGCGGTTGGCGAGGAGCATGAACTCCTCGATGAGCTTGTTGGCATCCTTCGAACGCTTGAAGTAGCAGCGCATCGGCTTGCCCTTCTCGTCTACGTCGAAGTGGAGTTCCTCGCGGTCGAACTTCACTGCGCCGTTCTTGAAGCGTGCTGCGCGCAGCTTCTTAGCCAGTCGGTCGAGCATGATGAGTGCGTCGGCGTTCTCGCCCTTGTATCCACCCTTGGGTGCTGCAGGTGCGGGTTCGCCCGTGCCGTCTACCACGCCGTTCTGCTCAAGCAGTTCCTGCACCTCTTCGTAGGCGTAGCGGCGGTTCGACTTGATAACGGTGTGCACTATGCGGTATGCCTTCACGTTAGCCTCCTCATCGAGGTTGAAGATTACGGAGAACGCCAGTTTCTCCTCATCAGGTCGGAGCGAGCAGATGAAGTTGCAGAGACGTTCGGGGAGCATCGGTATGGTGCGGTCGACGAGGTAGATGCTCGTGGCGCGCTTCACAGCCTCCTTGTCTATCACGGAGCCTTCTGTGACGTAATGCGACACGTCGGCGATGTGCACGCCCACCTCCCAGAGTCCGTCCTTGAGTTGTCGGATGGAGAGCGCGTCGTCGAAGTCCTTTGCGTCCTTCGGGTCGATGGTGCAGGTGAACACGTCGCGGAAGTCCTCGCGCTCGGCGTAGTCCTTTGGAGTTATCTCCGCCGAAATCTTCTCGGCAGCCTCCTCCACGTTCTTCGGATACTTATACGGCAAGCCGTACTGCGCGAGGATGGTGTTCATCTCCACGTCGTTGTTGCCAGCCTTTCCGAGTACGTCTACCACTTCGCCAATCATGTTGCGGTGATCCTGATCGGGCCACTCCACGATGCGCACCACGGCGTTGTCACCGTCCTTGCCACCTTTCAGCTTTCGGCGCGGAATGATGATGCTGTTCGCCAGCACGTTTGAAGGCGAGATGAGCGTGCAGAGGTCGTGGTCGAACGAGAGTCGTCCGACGAAGGTGTCCTTGGCACGTTCCAATATCTGTATCACCTGCGCCTCCTTGATGTGGTTCTTGCGTCGCGCCATGCAAGCGAAGCGCACGCGGTCGCCGGTGAGAGCCCACATCGAGTTGCGTTCAGCCACGAAGATAGGCTTGTCGGAGTCGTCGGGCATGATTGAGTTCTTGCCGTTCGTCTTGCGTTGGAACACGCCCTCCTGCACCTGTCCCTTCATGTTCAGCTGATACGAGTTGTCGGTGACGCGCGTGATGAAGTCGTCCCACGCCATCTCCTCCATGATGTCAATAGCGAGCATCTTCAGCGGATGCGTGTCGAGGTGTAGCGAACGGAAGATATCTTTAAACGAGAGCGTCTTTCCAGGGTTGGAGGCGAACAGTTCTTCAAGCTTCGGGGCGAGCTGTTTCTTAGTCAAGCGCTTGCCACCTTTCTTTCCTTTTCCCATAGTATTTGGTTTTTTGTCGGCGAGGGTGTGAGCCTCGTCGAAGTTATTGTTTTTCTTTTGCAAATAAACAAAAAATAATTGGAATAGCAATGCGATTGGGACAGTTTTTTAAAATTGGTGCTGTTTAGGAGGTGCAGCTTAGGGGAGGGCGTGTCAAAACTCCCAATATAAATAACTAAAAACTCGTTGTACGTTCTTATATGGATGTACAACGAGTTTTTGTTTTTCTACAAAAAAGAGCCTTA
>ENA-OURN01000020-OURN01000020.1-human-gut-metagenome-genome-assembly--contig:-NODE-20-length-100435-cov-22.0629_pt1 | contig 100435 bp, 79 predicted proteins | sample MGYA00242099_ERZ508987 | MGnify/ENA primary metagenome ERZ508987 (study PRJEB26280, sample SAMEA2531405) | human gut metagenome | biome: human gut; feature: human-associated habitat; material: faeces... | reverse complement strand
GAGAGAGTTTCTCAGATTTTATTGCTACCTTTGCCATGTCTGTCGGGTTTGATACATATTTTGATTTGCAACACTAAGATAGGTGAAAAATCTGACATGGCAAAATCCTGAGCAACTTTTTGTTGCTCAGGTACTTATAAATAAAGTTAAATCAAAGTGTTGCGGAATTAAGGATAAACAAAAAGAACGCTGGCAAGTAATGTCTTGTCAGCGTTCTTTTATGCTTTTACGATAAGCGATGTGTATTGTAACATATTGTTTGTCAGTGCGTTTTTAATCTTTGGTACGTTGGTTTATCTCTTTTCTTTTAATAAGTCGCGAATCTCTGTGAGCAGCAATTCTTCCTTGGTTGGCTTCGGCTCTTCAGGTGTGGGTTCTGGCTTAATATCCTCTTCCTTCTTCTTTAGGTTTGCCAGTTTGTTTATGCCCTTTACGAGGAGAAACACGCAGAAGGCGATAATGGTGAAGTCGATGATGGTTTGTATGAATGCGCCGTAATTGATGGTAGCAGGTTTCATCGTTTCCATGCCGAGATCTACTGCAGGCAGCTCAAACTTCAAGTCGCTGAAGTTGACACCACCGATGAGCCATCCGATAGGAGGCATGATGATATCATTAACGATAGAAGTAACAATCTTTCCGAATGCACCGCCGATAATCACACCTACAGCCATATCAACCGCATTACCCTTTACGGCGAATGCCTTGAACTCATTTAGTATTTTTCCCATAGTTTCTGTTTGTTAATTGTTTAATTCCTAATGTCCGATTGTATGTTTCTTGTTTCTAACTATCTTATTTTGCAAAGTGTATATAGCAAACTGCGCTTATTATATATAATGTATATAGCCCAGTGAAATTATATAGCGATTTTTTAAATAATTTAATACCTCTATTGGCTGCAAAATTAGAAAATAATTATTAACTTTGCGCTCGATAAAGAAAAAAATGCTCAAAAGTATTGCTTTTTGAATGTTTCAGCTCATTGGCAAGTACTGTGGAGCTTGAAAGTAAGATTTATTTTCAACCATTAATTAAAATATTAAAAAATGACAAAAGTTGCTATTAACGGCTTCGGCCGTATCGGTCGTCTGGCTTTCCGTCAGATGTTTGAGGCAGAGGGTTATGAGGTGGTTGCTATCAACGACCTTACATCTCCAAAAATGTTGGCTCACCTTCTTAAGTATGATACAGCTCAGGGTGGCTTCGCTGGCAAGTTCGGTGAGGGCAAGCACACTGTAGAGGCAACAGACAACTCTATCATCGTTGATGGTAAGGAAATCACTATCTATGCTAAGCCAAACGCTGCTGAGCTTCCTTGGGGCGAGCTTGGTGTTGACGTAGTACTCGAGTGCACAGGTTTCTACACATCAAAGGAGAAGGCTTCTGCTCACATCGCAGCAGGTGCTAAGAAGGTTGTTATCTCTGCTCCTGCTGGTAACGATCTCCCAACTATCGTTTACAACACAAACCACAAGACATTGACTCCAGCCGACACAGTTATTTCTGCAGCTTCTTGTACAACTAACTGCTTGGCTCCTATGGCTTACGCTTTGAACAAGTATGCAGCTATCCAGTCAGGTATCATGTCTACTATCCACGCTTACACAGGTGACCAGATGATTCTCGACGGTCCTCAGCGCAAGGGCGACCTCCGTCGTTCACGTGCAGGTGCTCAGAACATCGTTCCTAACTCTACTGGTGCTGCTAAGGCTATCGGTTTGGTTATCCCTGAGTTGAATGGTAAGTTGATCGGTTCTGCACAGCGTGTTCCAACTCCAACAGGTTCTACAACTATCCTCGTTGCTGTTGTTAAGGGTAAGGACGTAACTGTAGAGGGTATCAACGCTGCTATGAAGGCTGCTTCTAACGAGAGCTTCGGTTACAACGACGAGCAGATCGTTTCTTCTGATATCATCGGTATGCGTTTCGGTTCACTCTTCGATGCTACTCAGACAATGGTTAGCAAGATCGACGAGGATACATATCAGGTACAGGTAGTTTCTTGGTACGACAATGAGAACTCTTATACTTCTCAGATGGTTCGTACTATCAAGTACCTCGCTGAGTTGAAATAATTCGTTGACTCGATTTACGACAACATATATAAGCCTGGCATTGTAAAATGCCAGGCTTTTTGTATCAATACCCCTCCAGAAACCTCATTTATGGGTTCCTAACTCCATTTCTTCTATTTCTTTTTTTAGCGGTATCAGAAACTTTTTGTAACTTTGCCAGCATGAAACAAACGATGATAACGATATTGGGTCCTACGGCAAGCGGAAAGACCGCTGTGGCAGCAGCACTCGCATTGCGCACTGAGGGCGAGATAATCAGTGCCGACTCGCGCCAGGTGTACCGCCGCATGGATATAGGTACGGGTAAGGACCTTGCCGACTACGTGGTAGACGGCACACCGATACCGTATCATCTTATCGACATAGCCGAACCAGGCACAAAGTACAATCTGTTCCAGTATCAGCAGGACTTCCACGTGGCATACGACGACATCCGTAGCCGAGGCAAGCAGCCGATACTCTGCGGAGGCACGGGGCTATACATTGAAGCCGTGTTGAGCGGTTATCAACTCTCACCAGTGCCGCAGAATCAAGCGTTGCGCGAAGCACTTGCCGACAAATCGCTTGCAGAGTTGACGGCAATGCTCGTAGAGCTGAAGCACAAGAGTGGCTCGACGATGCACAACCACACCGATGTCGACACTGCCCAGCGTGCTATTCGCGCCATTGAGATAGAGACGTACAACATCGAACACCCTACGTCCGAGCGCCAACTGCCGCCCATCGACTCCATTGTCGTGGGCATCAATATCGATCGCGACCTGCGACGCGAGAAGATAACGCGCCGACTGAAGGCACGTCTTGATGAAGGTATGGCTGACGAGATACGTGCGCTGATAGACGAGGGCATCGACCCGGAAGACCTTATATATTATGGTTTAGAGTACAAATACATCACAGAATATGTCGTGGGCAGACTCTCTTACGAGGAGATGTTCCGACAATTAGAGATAGCCATACATCAGTTTGCGAAGCGACAGATGACGTGGTTCCGCGGAATGGAACGTCGCGGATACACCATACATTGGATTGATGCAACGCTGCCGATGGAGCAGAAGATGGAGCAGATATTAAAATTACAAACGATATGATTAACGACGACCGTTGGGGCATACTCTACTGCCCGAAACATGAGACATTCAACTCCGGCAAACGCTGGGAGAAGATTGAGCGATGCCTGAAGGCAAACGGCATCGAGTACGACTACTTGCAGAGCGAAAACTCGGCAAGTGTGGAGCGTTTGGTGAAGATGATGATCAATAACGGCTACAAGACAATCGTCATCGTGGGTGGCGACTCGGCTCTTAACGATGCAGTCAACTGTCTGATGCTCACCGAAAAACGCATACGCGACAATATAGCACTCGGCGTGATACCCAACGGACTGATGAACGACTTCGCCCACTTCTGGGGATTTCGCGAGAGCGACTACGAGCAGACAATCAAGTGGCTCAAACAGCGTCGTGTGCGCAAGATTGACCTTGGCTGCATACGCTATACCAACAAGCATGGTGAGGCATGTCGTCGCTATTTCCTCAACTGTATCAATATCGGACTCATTGCCGCAATAATGAACCTGCGCCGACAGACACGCCATTACTTCGGTTCGCGTACACTCTCATTCATTTTCTCGTTCATACTCATGATATTCCAGCGTCTGGAGTACAAGATGCACTTGAAGATAAACTCCGACACCGTGAAGCGCAACGTGATGACCGTATGCATAGGCAACGCCCCCGGATATGGACAGACACCGAACGCCGTGCCGTACAACGGACTACTCGATGTGAGCGTGGTTTATCACCCCGGCATGACGCAGCTCATTGAAGGTTTCTACCTCTTCGTGCGCGGAAAGTTCCTCAATCATCGCAGCGTTCATCCGTTCCGCACACGCAAGGTAGACGTGCTTGAGGCACATAAAGCACTCGTGGGTATCGACGGCAGACTGATGAAAACCCCCGTCGGACCATTCACCGTGAGTGTGGAGCAGGAGGTTATCAACTTCTTAATACCCGAGTAAATACAAACGTTTTCATAGCTAAATCCTCACATTTTGCTGGCAATAGGGCAAAATGTGAGGTTTTTTTTAAATAGTTAATGTTTTATTTTGTGCATAAACATATTTTTACTACCTTTGGTTTCGTAAGGTAGCAATGCCTTTTTTGAAAGACTACTACACTTATTATAGCTAACTAATAATGAACCTTAATCATAAATCTATGAGTTATTTGAGATTCGAAAAAGCTCTGATGACAAACCTCGAAGAGTCGGTGCCACGTGAGTTGTTGCGTACAAATCGTTCGGGAGCATATTCGTGCTCTACCATTGTCGATTGTAATACGCGCAAATATCACGGCTTGCTCGTCGTACCCGTACCGGAACTTGACGACGAGAACCACGTGCTCCTCTCGTCACTCGACCCCACGGTTATACAGCATGGTGCTGAGTTCAACCTCGGTTTGCACAAGTATCAGGGCAACAACTACAGTCCGAAAGGTCACAAATATATACGCGAGTTCGATTGTGAAAAAGTGCCGACAACACTCTACCGCGTAGGTGGCGTTGTTCTGAAGAAAGAAGTGGTGTTCCAGCACTACGAAGACCGCATCCTTATTCGTTACACCCTTGTTGATGCACATTCTGCAACGACACTCCGTTTCCGTCCGTTCCTTGCTTTCCGTAGCGTGCGCCAGTTTACGCACGAGAATTCAGTGGCTTCACGCGAGTACACAGAAGTAACAAACGGCATCAAGACCCGTATGTACGCAGGCTACCCCGAGCTTTACATGCAGTTCAGTAAGAAGGTGGAATTCGTCTTCCAGCCCGATTGGTATCGCGGCGTTGAATATCCGAAGGAGCAGGAGCGTGGCTACGCTTCCAATGAAGACCTCTACGTACCAGGCTACTTCGAGATGGATATCAAGAAAGGCGAGAGCATCGTGTTCTCGGCATCTACATCAGCTTGCAAGACAACTGGTCTGAAGAAACTCTTCCAGGATGAAGTGGACGAGCGTTCACCACGCGACAACTTCTTCCACTGCCTCGTGAATGCCGCACACCAGTTCCACAACCGCACAAAGAAGGACGAGCGTTACATCCTCGCCGGCTATCCTTGGTTCAAGTGTCGTGCACGCGATACGTTCATTGCCCTGCCCGGTCTCACGCTCTCAATCGAGGAGGAAGACTACTTCGAACTCGTAATGGAAACAGCCATGCGCGGACTCTACGAGTTTATGGCAGGCAAGCCACTCACAGCAAAGATTTATGAGATAGACCAACCTGACGTACTGCTTTGGTGCGTATGGGCAGTGCAGCAGTATGCTAAGCACGCTGGTCGAGAGAAGTGCAACCGCAAGTATGGCAAGCTGCTCTATGACATCTTACATTATATTATAGACAACCGCCACCCGAACCTCAAGCTCTGTGAGAACGGACTCCTTTACTCGGAAGGCAAGGACAAGGCAGTGACATGGATGAACTCTACAGCAGGCGGACGCCCCGTCGTACCGCGCACAGGCTACATCGTAGAGTTCAACGCTCTGTGGTACAACGCTCTGAAGTTCTGCGCTTCTATGGCAGCCGACTATGGCGATGCAACAGAGGCAGCCGACTTCGAGCGGTATGCAACACTCTGCGGTAAGTCGTTCGTAGAAACCTTCGTCAACGAATACGGCTACCTCTTCGACTATGTAGAGCCGAAGGATAACCCCGACTGGAGCGTTCGTCCGAACATGATATTCGCCGTAGCACTCGACTACTCGCCACTCACACCAGCACAGCAGAAAGCAGTACTCGACGTATGCACACGCGAACTCCTCACACCGAAGGGTTTGCGCTCGCTCTCGCCGAAGAGCGGTGGCTACAACCCGATGTACGTCGGTCCGCAGACACAGCGCGACTACGCTTACCATCAGGGCACAGCATGGCCTTGGCTCGGCGGCTTCTATATGGAGGCATGTCTGAAGATATACAAGCGCACACGCCTCTCGTTCATCGAACGTCAGATGGTGGGCTACGAAGACGAGATGACGAGCCACTGCCTCGGCACCATCCCCGAACTCTTCGACGGCAACCCACCATTCCACGGACGTGGTGCTATCTCGTTCGCTATCAACGTGGCAGAGATACTGCGCACGCTCGAACTCTTGGAAAAATATAAATATTAAAATAGGAGGATAAGTATATATGAAAGTATTAATGTTCGGATGGGAGTATCCTCCTCACGTATTTGGTGGACTCGCTACCGCTAACTTCGGAATTTCTCAGGGTCTGCACGCTCAGGGCGATGTCGAGACAGTGCTCTGTCTGCCGCATCCGTTCGGCGACGAGGATCGCAGTGCCTGCCGTATTGTGGCTATGAACTGCGTGCCTATCGCTTGGCGCGATGTCAACTACGACTACGTCAAGGAACGTGTTGGCAACATCATGGATCCAGATTATTACTATCGTCTGCGCGACCATATCTATGCCGACTTCAACTATATGCACGTCAACGACCTTGGCTGCATGGAGTTCGCCGGCGGTTACCCGTCTAACCTGCACGAGGAGATTAACAACTACTCAATCATAGCCGGCGTGGTGGCTCGCACGGAAGAGTTCGACATCATTCATGCTCACGACTGGCTCACCTATCCTGCCGGCATCAACGCTAAGCACGTAAGCGGCAAACCGCTCTGCATACACGTTCACGCTACCGACTTCGACCGCTCACGCGGTAAGGTGAACCCCACGGTTTACGCCATCGAGAAGGACGGCATGGACAACGCCGACTGCATCATGTGCGTGTCGGAACTCACACGTCAGACCGTTATCCATCAGTATCATCAGGATCCGCGCAAGTGCTTCACAATGCACAACGCCGTTTACCCACTGCGTCAGGAGTTGCAGGACATCCCACGCCCAGACCATACAGGTAAGGAGAAGGTCGTAACCTTCCTCGGACGTATCACAATGCAGAAAGGTCCGGAGTACTTCGTTGAGGCTGCCAACATGGTGCTGCAGCGTACACGCAACGTGCGCTTCTGCATGGCAGGCAGTGGCGATATGATGGACGCAATGATTTATCTCGCTGCCGAGCGTGGCATCGCCGACCGTTTCCACTTCCCGGGCTTCATGCGTGGAAAGCAAGTGTACGAGTGTCTGAAGGATTCGGACGTTTACGTCATGCCGTCAGTTTCTGAACCGTTCGGTATCTCGCCGCTTGAAGCAATGCAGTGCGGCACGCCGACAATCATCTCTAAACAGTCTGGTTGTGCCGAAATCCTCGACAACTGTATAAAGGTTGACTACTGGGATATCCACGCACTTGCCGACGCTATCTACTCAATATGTAGCAACGAGTCGCTCTTCACCTACCTCAAAGAGGAAGGCAAGCGCGAGGTCGACCAGATTACATGGGAAAAGGTGGGCGCACGCATAAAGAACCTCTACGAGCGCGTCCTCGCTGGCGACATCTAAGCCAAAGGCATATACACAACGAGTAAATCACAATACAATAATCTTAAAAGCAAACAATAATGAAAACGATTTGTTTATATTTCGAGATACATCAGAACATACAGCTGAAGCGCTATCGTTTCTTTGATATCGGCACCGACCACTATTACTATGACGACTATGAGGACGAGCGTCTCATCACTGATGTGGCTAACCGCTCGTATATGCCAGCTCTTGAGGCTTTGGGCGAAATGCTGAAGGAGCATCCTGGCTTCTTCAAGGTTGCTTTCTCACTCTCAGGCGTGGGCATGGAGCAGCTGGAGATACACGCTCCGCAGGTGCTTGAGAAACTTCAGGAACTCAACCAAACAGGTTGCGTAGAGTTCCTCGCAGAGCCTTACTCACACGGTCTTGCTTCGCTCGCCAACGAGGAGAGCTTCGCTAAGGAAGTGAAGCGCCAGTGTCAGAAGATGAAGGCGTACTTCGGCAAAGAGCCTAAGGTGCTTCGCAACTCTTCGCTCATCTACAGCGATGACATCGGTGCTCAGGCAGCACAGATGGGCTTCAAAGGTATGCTCACAGAAGGCGCACGCCACGTCCTCGGTTGGAAGTCGCCGCACTATGTCTACAACTGTGCGCTCGCTCCTAACCTCAAGCTCTTGTTGCGCGACGTGAACCTCAGTGACGACATCTCTCTGCGCTTTAGCAATGTCGACTGGGAGGGCTATCCACTCTTCGCCGACAACTACGTTGACCGTATTGCCAACTTCCCCGGCGAGGAGCACGTTGTGAATATCTTCATGGAGCTTTCTGCTCTCGGTGTGGCTCAGCCGTTGTCGAGCAACATCCTCGACTTCCTCAAGGCTCTGCCCGAATGTGCTAAGCAGCGCGGCCTTACATTCTCTACACCGAGCGAGATCTGCGACACAATGCCAAGCGTAGGCGCACTCGATGTGCCCGACACACTCTCTTGGACTGATGAGGAGCGCGACGTGAGTTCTTGGCTCGGCAACCCGATGCAACGCGAGGCGTTCAACAAGCTCTATAGCGTAGCCGACCGCGTGCGCATCGCCGACGACCCACGTATCAATCAGGACTGGGACTACCTGCAGGCTTCTAACAACTTCCGTCAGATGACTACAAAGCCGTCGCAGGTAGGCATCGACCGTGGCATCTATGCATCGCCGTTCGACGCATTCACCAACTATATGAACATCCTCGGCGACTTCATAGCTCGCGTTAATTCGCTCTATCCTGAGTCTGTTGACAACGACGAACTTGCTTCGCTCCTCACCACCATCAAGAATCAGGACGAGGAGATTGAGATGAAGAACAAGGAGATTACTCGTCTGCAGACCAAGATTGAGAAGATTGAGGCTGCTGAGGAGAAGCTCCGCGCTAAGCTTGAGAAGACAAAAGCTCCGAAGGCAGAGACTGCTCCTAAAGCAAAGAAGCCTGCTGCAAAGAAGCCTAAGTCTGCTGAAGTGAAGGAGGAGGCTAAGGAAACTGAGCCAAAGAAGGCTTAGCAATTAGCAATTCCGAACCTATAGAATTAGAAAGATATTAAGGTTCTTGTACAATAAATATTGGTTATAAAGGTTTAAATGCTCTACTGCGTGATGCAGTGGAGCATTTTTGCTTTTATGTATTTTGTATTTCTCTCTTTTGCATTGTTTCATGCTAATATCAAATACGTGACAAAATCGGCAGCAAGTTATCTGAGTTTTTCTACCTGCGGCACACTGATTATTCCTCTGCTGAAGTGTAGCACTCCGTCGGCTTGCATTGCGTTGAGTGCCTCCGATACATTGAGACGACTTGTGCCGAGTTCCTGCGCCAGGCGAGTCATCTTTATACGTATCACTTTAGAACCGATAGGCGAGAGGCAGCGTAGTTTAAGGAACGTGGCGATGCGTGCCCGTAGCTCAGTAGGCATTGGATGCCAAAGCTTACGCTCTGCTTTCTGCGCCATTGCTGACACAATGTTAAGCATATTGATACGGAAGATGATAAACTCGTCGGAGATATGCATAAGGTCGCTCTGGCATATCTCCACAGTGTCGCTTTCGTCTACAGATGTGAACGTGCGTGTGTAGTGTGGCGAGAGTCCCATGAAGTGCTCTATTTGTAGGATGCAGGGAGCCTTGATGTGTTCTTCTATCGAGTAGCTGTGGTCGTCGGCATGAGCCACAACCTTCACATCGCCACTCAATAGAATGGCGATGTTGTTGCATTTCTCTCCCTCCTTCTTGATAATTTCGTTCTTGCCGAACTTCTTGAAGCTGAACTTCGTCTGACCGATAATCTGCATGAGGTTGTCGCTTGTGAGACCCTGGAACAATGGTATCTCGCGAAGCTTGTCGTAGAGATTAAGCATTTACTTCAGAATCTTGTCCTCCATAGATGGCGAATACCATACCTGTAGGTTGCCCTTGTCGTCGCTATATATGAGATATGCCATCAGTTCGGGGTGCTCTGCGAGCACTTTCTGTGCTTTCTCCATACCCATCACCATGAATGCGGTAGCATAGGCATCGGCTTCCGCGCAGTGCTTGGCGAGTACAGTTGCGGAGAGGATGCTGTGCTGCACGGGGTAGCCCGTAGCAGGGTCGATGGTGTGAGCGTACTTCTTGCCACCACGATAGTAGAAGTTGCGGTAGTTGCCGCTGGTAGCCATAGCGCGATCCTTCACGTTAAGTACGGTCTGCAGCTCGTTGTTCACGTTCAGTGAGTCGTCCGACGGCTTCGTCACGCCAATCTTCCATGGCAGACGCTTCTCGCTGATACCGTGCGTAACCACCTCGCCGCCAATCTCCACCATATAGTTCTTTATGCCGCGCTTCTCAAGCAGACGCGCTACCACGTCGCAGCCGTAGCCCTTGGCGATAGCACTGCAGTCGAGCATCACGCGTGGGTCGGTCTTCTGTATGCGGTGGTTCACGAGCTTCACCTTGTTATATCCCACGATGGCACGCAGCGAGTCGACCATGTGCTTTGTCGGTGGGTTGCCCGTCTTGAAACCGAACCCCCATGCGTTCACGAGCGGAGCCACGGTGATGTCGAATGCTCCGTCGGTCTTGTCAGAGATGCTCTCTGCCAGGTTGAACACGCTCTCGAACATATCGTTCGTCTCCACGTCCTCTCCGCGGTTGATGTGCGAGATGATTGATTCCTTGTTGAACATCGACAAAGCGTCGTCTACCTTCTGTAGTTCGGCGAGGATGTCTGCCTGTATAGACGAGTCGTTCTGATAAGTGATGTGATAGAACGTACCGAATATCTGTCCCTTATCGTGCTGATAAGGCATACTGCGCTGCTGGCGCACTATATAGACTGTTCCGATAATGAGGAACAGGAGGAATGGCAAGCGCCATAGAAGTCTTTTGTTTGTCATAATTATATCTCAAAGATGATGTTGAACGTGCCACCCAAACGGCTTCTGCCTTGTTTTCCGTAGCCCGGAACATACCAAGTGTTGCCAATCTCGCCGTCGTTGTGTGCTATGCGTCTGCGGTAGCGCACCGACCAACCCAATCGGAACGGACCTGCAATCTTTGCATCGACACCGAACACTGCCTCCATCCAATGATAGTTGGCTTTCATGCCCTTCACGTTGTATGTGATATCGTCGCCCCATATGGGGTCTTTCAATCCGTTGCCCGACACGTCGAACTTGTAGTAAGTCATGGCGTAGCGTGCGCCTGCATAGACGCGGTAAGCGTCGTGCTTGTTCTTTGCTATATTGAAGTCCACGCCCACACGCCAGTAGGGAGCCGATGTCTTGTATCTGAGGTTTGTTGTAGGGTTGTCAGCGTCGGCTGTGCCATAACCTAACTCGAACACGGGGAAGTAGCGGTCCTTAAGGTTGATGCGCAGCGCAGCCTCATACTGTCCGTAGTCGCTGAACGCCAGTTGCGTCAGTCCCACCACGTCAGCCGACACCGCCACACCTCGGAAGAACGCCACCGAGTCTTTCTCCGCCTTCGCTGATTTCTCCGCAATGGCTTCTTTCCTGCTCTGAGCCGATACAGTCGTCACTGCAATCAGCAGCAGACTAATTGCTATGACCCTTGAAACGAATGAGGAAGTGCGCTTTACCGTCATTATATGTTACCTTATTATAATTTATCGTTATGTTTTCTATCGCCTCAGTGGTGAACTTCACGTCCGTGATGGTGTGGAAGAACTGCGGATTGCAGTCGACCGACTCGAAGTGTGGGTTGTTCTCCTTCTCTACCCACACCGTGTCCGTTGTGCTCACGTCGCTATCCTTCTGCTTTATCGTGAAGACATACACGTCCGTTGTGCGCTGATAGCTCATCGGCAGTGCGATGCTGTCGAAGTCGGCGAGTCGGTTGATGATGACAGTGTCGTTGTCCTTGTAGTCTATAGAGCGTGGCACGGCTACGGTCAGCGTGTCTTCCATCTTTGTTATGTCGCCGTCGAGTCGGAACGTGGCGTACACGCGATTGTTCAGCGGACAGTCTATCGACGAGCACGCAGCCAGCAAGAACAGTGCCACCATTGCTATGGCTGTTGATATAGTTGATGTTCGCATTTGTTGTTTATGAGTTTGTTTTATTTCTCGCAGCGCAGTGTCTTCTCTATCTGATAGTCGTTGCGGTTCTGCGACGAGCGACTCACGAGGTCGCCGATGAAGCCTGCGAGGAAAAACTGTGTGCCGATCATCATCACGGTGAGCGCAATGAAGAAGTAGGGCGAGTCGGTGATGAGTCGCTGTGGGATGCCGTGAGCCAAGCACCACAGCTTGTCTACGCCCAACGCAACCACCGAGAGGAAGCCGATGAAGAACATCAGCGTGCCGAGGAAACCGAACACGTGCATCGGTTTCCTGCCGAAGCTCGAAAGAAACCACAGCGTGATAAGGTCGAGATAGCCGTTGAAGAAACGGTTCCAACCCATAAACTTCGACTTGCCGAACTTGCGTGCCTGATGGTGCACCGGCTTTTCTCCGATCTTGTCGAAACCAGCGTTCTTAGCCAGGTATGGTATGTAGCGGTGCATCTCGCCGTACACTTCGATGTTCTTCACTACGTCCTTGCGGTAAGCCTTCAGTCCGCAGTTGAAGTCGTGCAGATTGTGTATGCCGCTCACCTTGCGTGCCGTAGCATTGAAGAGTTTCGTAGGTATGGTCTTCGAGAGCGGGTCGCCCTGCTTGCGGTTCTGCTTGTATCCGCTCACGAGGTCGTAGCCCTCGTCCACAATCATGTGATAGAGTGCAGGTATCTCGTCGGGCGAGTCCTGCAGGTCGGCATCCATAGTGATTACTACGTCGCCTTCTGCTTCCTTAAATCCGCAGAAGAGTGCCGGACTCTTGCCGTAATTGCGACGGAATTTGATGCCTTTCACTGCTGGTGACTTCTGCGAGAGGCTTTCGATGACGTTCCACGAGTTGTCGGTAGAGCCATCGTTTACGAAGATTACTTCGTATGTGAAGTTGTTTGCCTTCATCACGCGTTCTATCCACGCGTAGAGTTCGGGGAGCGACTCCTCCTCGTTGAACAAAGGAACTACTACTGTTATATCCATTGTGATGTTGTGATGTTGTTATGTTGAGGTGGTGAGGTGTTGTGATGGTGTTGTGTTGAGATGGTGAGATTTGTTTATCTAACCAACTGACTATTCAACTATCCAACAATCTTACAACCTAATTAACTATTTATCTAATATCTGTTTCTTTTTCCGATAAGCGCAATCGGCAGACTAATAATCGCACCGACGAAGAGGTTTTGCATCATAAACATGAACGCCCATTGCACGGGTGTAATCATCGTTATGAGGTCCATGCTGTTCTTGATCTCTTCTTTCGACACGCCGTTCTGTTCGTAGACGGGTGCTACTTGCTTCATCGTTGTAGTGATGAGCTCGGCAAACGCACCATTGTCCAAGAACTGGAAGTAAGCGTACTGCACCAGTGCGAACACCAGCGAAGCGTAGATGAACACGTAGAGCGAGTAGGCGTAAGCGCGGCGGAACGAGATCACGCCGTAGAGAGCCTGCGTGCGGAATGCAGCAAGACGCTTGCCTACGAGGAACGGCGTAGCCAATGCTAAGATGTTGCCGATGAGTCCGGCGTTTAGCATCATTATACATGCGAAGCTTGCTGCCCACAACAATGCGAGCAGCAAGGCATCTTGGCGTGCGAACGCCTTTAGTTGTACAAGGTGTGCTACGTTTATCATTAGCGCATCACTTTAAATGTGTTATTACCCTGCTTCACGATGAACACGCCGTGCTGTGCATCGCCCGCAACCACTCTGCCGCTGAGGTCGTACACGGTGTAGGGCAGGGTAGGGTTGAATTTGCCCTGCGTGCCCGCTGTTACGTTGCCGATAGCTGTGGTTGGCTGACCCTTCACACCGATTATAGCCATATCGCGCACCTGCCATGTTGGAGCCTCGCTTGTGGTGCTTGTGTAGTGGAACACGATGTTTATCTTCTTGCCAGCCCATGCGCTGAGGTCTATGTCGCCCGAGTTAATGAAAGTCCAATCTGCGCCTTCGGGCCATGCGAAACCTTCGAGCTTTGTTGTCTTGCCCTCGCAGCGCACCTCCACGCTGAGTTTCTCGCTCGGTTTCTTCGCGTAGTTCACGGCGTGACTGAATGTCATGGTTGCCGACTTGTATTCGCTGAGGTCAATCTCGGGTGTGACAACCGAGCTCTCTGCTGCAAATTTCGTTGCGTATGTGTTTGTTCCTTCCTTCATGGCACCCGTGCCTTTCCAACCGTATGATTTTGTGAGTTCCCATACCTCTACGCCCTCTTTCGGATAGAGCGGAGTTTCGATGGTGCATCCGCCATCAGATGTCTTGAAGTTTGCCAGATATATACACATCCTGCTTTCGTCGCCCATCTCCACCTTTGTTGTTACGGTCTTGGCAGGGTCGAACTCGTAGTTGATGCTGTCGCCCCAGATGTACTCCATGAGGTTAGGAAAGTCGATGAACGGGTTGCGGTTGCCCTGGATGCTGTACACAATATTGTTGCGCTTAACCTCCAGTTCGCTCACGGGGTCTTCCTTCGCCCACTTGATGTAGAGCTCGTATGCCCACTTCTGCAGCGTAGGATAGTCGCCCGTCTCGAGCGATTTCAGACCCTCCTTCACCCACTTGTAGTCCTGATAGCACGTAGCCATGTAGAGGTATGCACGAGCGAAGTCGCCCTGCCACTCTGGGTAGGGTTGCCACATCTTTGTGCCACTATTGCCTGAGCCAACCTTTATCACGCCGTTGTCGTACGTCGCCTTTGTCACCACGCCCATGCCGTAGTTGCTCTTTGTGGAGTTCGCCTTAGCGTCGCTCGGCATGAGGTTGTAGAGGTCTTTGTAAGCCTGGCGTTGCTCACCGCCCCACCAACTCTTCGGGAACGAGTGCTCGATGTTCATCGAGCGGCACGATTCGCCCCACGCGCCGAACTCCACTTTGTTAGGCGAGTAGCGGTCGATGACGTATCCGTTGTCGTTGTCGGTGAGGTAGAAGCCCCACCATGTAGCTGCAATGCCCTTGCCGTAGCTCAAAACACGAGCCTCTTTTATGATGTTGTGCACGGCGGTCTTCAGTTCCGCTCCCTTCTTGCCTTTCAGTGCGTCGTAGTAGCCCTCCGGAATTTGTGCAGAGGCTGTGATAGAGACGATAGTAGCGATAAGTATTATCGCCAAGGCTTTAATGTTTGTTCGTTTCATTTGTTTCGATTTGAATGTTTCTTCTTTGTATAAGTCCGTATTAGAATAACAAAGTTACCACTTTAAGCTGAATATGTTATATATATAATGTGTAAAAATGCTTAATCGCTTATTTCGTTATCTCGCCGCAGATGCTACGCCCCATGAGGCTGCGTATAGCGCGCACGTCCTTGTAGTGCGCCTGCAGGAACATTAGTTTGGTGATGGCACTCTCCACGGTGCTGTCGCCGCCGCTCACTACGCCTGCGTCTTGTAGCTGGAATCCCGTGTCGTAGCGTCCCATCTTCACGAAACCTGCTACGCACTGGCTGATATTCACCACCGTCACGCCGCGCTGTGTAGCGTCCTTAAGCAGTCGCATGAGCCATGGTTTCTGTGGAGCGTTGCCGCTGCCGAAGCTTCTCATCACTATGCCGCGCAGCTCGGGTGCTTCAAACATGTGGCGCACCACGTTCTCTTGAATGCCGGGGAAAAGCGAGAATACCACTACGTTCGGGTCCATGGACATGTGTGGTATCATCGGTTTTGAATAGTCGGGCTTTAAGATGTAGTGTGGGTTGAACTGAAACTCGACACCAGCTTCGCACAGGTGCGGATAGTTGAAAGAGTTGAAGGCATTGAAGCCGTCGGCACTCTCCTTCGTGCTACGGTTGCCACGCAGCAGTCTGCCGCTGAAGTATATGCACACCTCCGGCACCATCGGTCGACCATCCTCGCCGAATGCCGCTGCCAGCTCAATGCTCGTCAGCAGGTTCTCCTTGCCGTCCGTGCGCAACTGTCCGATAGGCAGCTGAGAGCCAGTGAGGATGACCGGCTTAGTGAGGTTTTCGAGCATGAACGACAGAGCCGATGCCGTGTAAGCCATAGTGTCGGTGCCATGCAGCACAACAAAACCATCGTAGGCTTCATAATTGTCGGCGATGATGCGCACAAGCTGAGCCCATCGGCGCAGACTCATGTCTGAGGAGTCGATGGGTGGTGTGAACTGATATGTGTCTACCTCCGTCGGCAGGAGTGCAAATTCGGGGAAGTTAGACAGTAGATGGTCGAAGTTCAGCGGTTCGAGGGCTCCCGTGTCGGGGTTGTGTCCCATACCGATTGTGCCACCGGTGTAGATCAATAACACCTTGTTGAGTCGTGGGCTTACTTGCTTGTTGTTCATATTTGAAAAGGCTTATGACACATTATTGACTAAGCCGATGCGAGCTCTCGCCTACATCGCTATAATCAGTGGTATGCTATTACCCGACAAAATTAATTAATTTTTGTGACAATATACCCGCTTGCGCTATGTTTTTTATGTACTTAATGCGTTTAGCGCATCAACTTTTATCAAATAGAACGTCTACTTTGGTCGTCGTTTAGCGTCCGCGGTCTGCGTGGACGGCGTTCGCAATCTGATCGGATGGCGTTCGCAATCTGTGTGGGTGGCGTCCGCGGTCTGTGTGGGTGGCGTTCGCTGTCTTTCGCCAAAGCTGTGCATTTAGTTTCTAAAATATGATAAATGAGTCTGTAAAAACTTGTCAGTATCAGAAATAAGTAGTATTTTTGCAGACGATATTTAAACATAGACAGAATAATTGTTATGAAGAATCTCTTCTTTTTCCCGGCCTTGATTGCAATAATCTTGCTTATGGGCAGTTGCAAGTCGGCACAGAAAGTAGCTTACTTCAAGAATATAGACTCTATAAGCCTTGCTGCTTCAAAGGGTTTGTACGATGCTCGTATTATGCCTAAGGATCAACTGACAATCACTGTCGTCACTTCAGATCCGGCTACTTCAAAGCCTTTCAACCTCGCAATGGGCAGCACGTTGAGTGCTGACGGCAAGCTGGGAGGCTCGACCGGTTCGCTCATCCCGTATCTTGTAAATAATGACGGTAATATTGAATTCCCGGTTGTAGGAACTCTTCATGTGGCAGGACTCACCAAGAACGAGTGTGAGGAACTCATAAAGAGCAAAGTGAAGCCGTATCTTGCCGATTCGGAGAATCCGGTTGTCACTGTTGCAATGTCAAGCTATCGTGTGACGGTTGCCGGTGAGGTGACATCGCCCAAAGTGGTGCCCGTGACAACGGAGAAGATGAGTGTGCTTGAGGCTCTTGCCCAGGCTGGCGATCTTACCATCTATGGCCGTCGCGACAATGTTATTCTTATACGTGAGAGAGCTGATGGTCAGAAAGAATTCCATCGTATCAACCTTAATGATGCCAATATTATCAATTCGCCGTACTACTATGTGCAGCAGAATGATTATATCTATGTGGAGCCCAATAGTACCAAGGCAAAGAACTCGGCTATTGGTCAGTCTACGACGTTGTGGTTCACGTTTGTTGGTATCTTGACGTCTGTGGCTTCATTGGTAGTTAATATTGTTAGGAATTAGTGCTGTTAGGCATATGATAAGCGTCGGGCTATTTGTCTTGGCGCTTAATTTTTACCTATACAGTAATAATCTTCAATCGAAACACATTTAAACACATAATAGAAGTATCGTGGAACCGTTGAAACATGAATGCGGTGTGGCAATGATACGATTGCTCAAGCCGCTCGAATACTATCAGGAGAAGTACGGCACGTGGATGTTCGCACTCAACAAGCTCTATCTGATGATGGAGAAACAGCACAACCGCGGACAGGAAGGTGCCGGAATGGCATGTGTAAAATTCGACGGAATGCCCGGAACAGAATACATATTCCGTGAGCGTGCCGAAGGCAAGGATGCCATTACCGAGATATTCGGACGCGTGCAGAAAGAGTACGCCCGACTCTCGCCCGAACTGCTCGCCGATGCCGAGTTTGCAAAGAACCATCTGCCCTTCGCCGGACAGCTCTACATGGGACACCTGCGCTACTCCACGACCGGAAAGAAAGGACTCGCATACGTGCATCCTTTCCTGCGCCGCAACAACTGGCAGGCTAAGAACCTCTGCATCTGCGGCAACTTCAATATGACTAATATCGACGAGATATTCCAGCAGATGCTCGCGCAGGGCATGTTCCCACGCATCTATAGCGACGGTTACACTCTGCTCGAACTGATGGGCCACCGCCTCGACCGCGAAGCCGAACGCAACTTTGTTGATGCCAAGAAGCTCGGACTCGAAGGCATGGACATAACCAGCTATATCGACAACCATATGGATATGGCGAACGTGTTGCGCACCACAATGCCCAACTTCGACGGTGGCTACGTGATGTGCGGACTCACTGGGTCGGGCGAGATGTTCTCTATGCGCGACCCGTGGGGAATACGACCAGCGTTCTACTACCAGAACGACGAGTTCGTAGCCGTAGCATCCGAACGCCCGGTGCTGCAAACGACGTTCGATCTCGAATGCGACGATATCAAAGAGCTGCAGCCCGGCAATGCGCTGCTCGTGAACCGTAGCGGAGAGGTGCGCATGGAGCGCATACTCGAACAGCGCGGCGACTCGGCTTGCTCGTTCGAACGCATATACTTCAGTCGCGGTTCCGACCGCGACATCTATCGCGAGCGCAAACGCCTCGGCGAACTGCTCGTGCCGCAAGTGCTCGATGCCGTAGATGGCGACATCAACCACACCGTGTTCTCGTTCATACCGAACACAGCTGAGGTAGCTTACTACGGATTGCTCTCGGGCTTCAAGAAATGTCTCAACCGACAGAAAGTGCAGCAGATACAACAGCTCGACCACGAACCGACCGACGAGGAACTGCACGCTATTCTCGACACATACGTGCGCTCCGAAAAGGTGGCGATAAAGGACATAAAGCTGCGCACCTTCATCACCGAAGGCAACTCGCGCAACGACCTTGCGTCGCACGTCTACGACATAACATACGGATGCATAGAGCCTGGCGTGGACAACCTCGTGGTGATAGACGACTCTATCGTGCGCGGAACGACGCTCAAGGAGAGCATCCTACGCATCCTCGACCGCCTGCACCCGAAGAAGATTGTCGTCGTGTCGTCGGCTCCGCAGATACGCTACCCCGACTATTACGGCATCGACATGCCGCGTCTGGAGGAGTTCTGTGCCTTTCGTGCCACCATCGAACTGATACGCGAGCGTGGTATGAACGACCTGCTACAGCGCGTCTACGAGGCGTGCAAGCTCGAACTGCTCAAACCCAAAAGCATGATGCGCAACTGCGTGCGCGACATATACAAACCCTTCACAGCGGAGGAGATAAACCGAAAAGTGGTAGATATGCTCCGACCGGAAGGTCTGAAGACACCGGTCGAACTCGTGTTCCAGTCGATAGACGGACTGCATGAAGCCATCCCCGACCACCACGGCGACTGGTACTTCACAGGCAAGTACCCAACGCCAGGCGGAACAAAACTCTGCAACCAGGCGTTCGTCAACTTCATCGACCGACAGAAGTAGGACAAGGCTTCGCATACATACATCGAAGTTGAGCCTTGGCGTTGTGACGAACACAAGTAGAATACACGTTTTGTGGTTATAAAGAAGAGGATGAACTCCGAAACAACCATGAACAAACACGCCCTGAAAGGGCAAAAGTGAACACAGAGGATCGACTTTTGCGCTTCCAGGGCGTCTGTGCGCGATAAAACTAACAACGAATAAAAATTAATTCGAGAAGATATATAAATATGAGAAATGTAACTTTAGTATTGGAAGACGGAACCAAGTTCCACGGAAAGTCGTTCGGTTATGAAGCACCGGTGGCAGGCGAGGTAGTTTTCAACACTGCTATGATGGGCTACCCGGAGTCGCTCACCGACCCTTCGTACGCCGGACAGCTAATGACTCTGACCTATCCGTTGGTTGGTAACTATGGTGTGCCACCGTTCACCACTGAGGAGAACGGACTGCCTACATTCATGGAGAGTGACAAAATCTACGCTTCGGCTATCATCGTGGCTGACTACAGCGAGCAGTACTGCCATTGGAATGCCGTAGAGAGTCTTGCCGAGTGGCTCAAACGTGAGCATGTACCGGGCATCACCGGCATCGACACGCGCGAACTTACTAAGGTGCTGCGCGAGCACGGTGTTATGATGGGTAAGATTATCTTCGACGACGAGCCCGAGAACGTGCCGACAGCCGAGTATGCTGGAGTTAATTTCGTGGATAAGGTGAGCTGCAAGGAGATTATCCGCTACAACGAGGGTGCTAAGAAGAAGGTGGTGCTCGTCGACTGCGGCGTGAAGGCCAACATCATCCGCTGCCTCATCAACCGCGGTTGCGAGGTGATTCGTGTGCCTTGGAACTACGACTATACCGACATGGAGTTCGATGGATTGTTCCTTGCCAACGGTCCTGGCGACCCCGACATGTGCGAGGCTGCAGTGAAGATTATCCAGAAGCAGATGAGCCTCTCCGACAAGCCTATCTGCGGTATCTGCATGGGCAACCAGCTCCTCGCTAAGGCAGCAGGCGCACATATCTACAAGCTAAAGTACGGTCACCGCTCACACAACCAGCCGGTGCGCATGGTAGGCACAGAGAAGTGCTTCGTAACATCGCAAAACCACGGCTACGCAGTAGACGCCAAGACGCTCGGTGCCGATTGGGAAGAGCTCTTCGTGAATATGAACGACGGATCGAACGAGGGCATTCGCCACAAGTCGAAGCCTTGGTTCTCAAGCCAGTTCCACCCGGAGGCTTGCTCAGGTCCGGTTGATACAGAGTTTATGTTCGACAAGTTCGTAGAGGCTATGAACTAACTGAAGAGTGAAGAACGAAAAGTGAAATCCAAATGTTTAAGTTTTGTGTTGTCGGGCGTAGCCTGATTAAACATTAAACATTAATCATTAAACATTAGAATAAATGAAAGACGAAAATATAAAGAAAGTGTTATTGCTCGGTTCGGGTGCCTTGAAGATTGGCGAAGCGGGCGAGTTCGACTACTCTGGTTCGCAGGCGCTTAAGGCTCTGCGCGAAGAGGGCATAGAGACAGTGCTCATCAACCCGAACATCGCAACAGTGCAGACATCGGAAGGCGTTGCCGACCAGATATATTTCCTTCCCGTACAGCCTTACTTCGTAGAGGAAGTAATCAAGAAGGAGCGTCCTGACGGCATCCTCCTCTCGTTCGGCGGACAGACCGCGCTCAACTGCGGTGTTGAACTCTACCGCAATGGCATCCTCGACAAGTACAACGTGCGTGTGCTCGGTACACCGGTGCAGGCTATCATCGACACCGAAGACCGTGAGCTCTTCGTTGAGAAGCTCGACGAGATCGGCGTAAAGACTATCAAGAGCGAGGCTTGCGAGAACATGGAGCAGGCACGCAAGGCGGCTGCCGAACTCGGTTACCCGGTCATCATCCGCGCTGCTTACGCTCTCGGCGGACTCGGTTCTGGCTTTGCTGACAACGAAGAGGAACTCGTAAAGCTCGCTGAGAAGGCATTCTCGTTCTCTCCGCAGGTGCTCGTAGAGAAGAGTCTCAAGGGCTGGAAGGAGATTGAGTACGAGGTGGTGCGCGACCGCTACGACAACTGTATCACAGTCTGCAACATGGAGAACTTCGACCCGCTCGGCATCCACACCGGCGAGTCTATCGTTATCGCTCCGTCGCAGACCCTCACCAACTCTGAATATCACAAGCTGCGCGCTCTCGCCATCAAGATCATCCGCCACATCGGCATCGTGGGCGAGTGTAACGTGCAGTACGCCTTCGACCCGCAGTCGGAAGACTACCGCGTAATTGAGGTGAACGCTCGTCTGAGCCGTTCTTCTGCTCTCGCTTCTAAGGCTACGGGCTATCCGCTCGCCTTTGTTGCGGCTAAGCTCGGTATGGGCTACGGCTTGTTCGAGTTGAAGAACTCAGTAACAAAGACCACATCCGCATTCTTCGAGCCTGCACTCGACTACGTTGTCTGCAAGATTCCGCGTTGGGACCTCTCTAAGTTCCGCGGCGTAGACAAGGAGCTCGGCTCTTCAATGAAGTCGGTAGGCGAGGTTATGGCTATCGGTCGCAACTTCGAGGAGGCTATCCAGAAGGGTCTGCGCATGATTGGTCAGGGTATGCACGGCTTCGTAGAGAACAAGGAACTTGAGATTGACGATATCGACGCAGCTCTGCGCGAGCCGACCGACAAGCGTGTGTTCGTCATCTCTAAGGCTATGCATAAGGGCTACACCGTCGACCAGATTCACGAACTTACAAAGATCGACAAGTGGTTCCTCGAGAAACTCCAGCATATCATCGACATCGATGAGGCTATGAAGAAGTGCAACATAAACACTCTCGACAAGGAGCTCCTGCGTACCGCTAAGGTGTACGGCTTCACCGACTTCCAGATTGCGCGTGCCGTTGGTCTTGAGGACGAGCTCAAGTCGATGCGCAAGGCGTCGCTCGTCGTTCGCAATCGTCGTAAGAACTACGGCATCCTGCCGGTTGTTAAGCAGATTGACACCCTGGCTGCCGAGTATCCTGCACAGACCAACTATCTGTACGTTACATATGCTGGCGTGAAGAGCGACATCACCTTCGAGAACGACAAGCGTTCTATCATCGTGCTCGGTTCGGGTGCTTACCGCATCGGCTCTTCTGTAGAGTTCGACTGGTGTGGCGTTCAGGCTCTGAACACTATCCGCAAGGAGGGCTACCGCTCGGTTATGATCAACTATAACCCCGAGACCGTGTCTACCGACTACGATATGTGCGACCGTCTCTACTTCGACGAGCTTACCTTCGAACGCGTTATGGACATCATCGACCTCGAGCAGCCTAACGGCGTAATCGTGTCTACCGGCGGTCAGATTCCTAACAACCTCGCTGTGCTCCTCGACGAGCAGCACGTGCCAATCCTCGGTACAAAGGCTCAGGACATCGACAACGCTGAAGACCGTGCTAAGTTCTCGCAGATGCTCACTAACAACGGCATCAACCAGCCGGAGTGGAGTGCCCTCACAAGCATGGAGGACATCGACCGCTTCATCGAGCGTGTGGGCTTCCCAGTACTCGTTCGTCCGTCGTACGTACTCTCGGGTGCTGCCATGAACGTATGTTCTAACGAGGATGAGCTGAAGCGCTTCCTCCAGCTTGCGGCTAACGTGAGCGAGGACCACCCGGTTGTGGTGAGCAAGTTCATCGAGCACGCTAAGGAAATCGAGATGGACGCTGTAGCAAAGAACGGTGAGGTTATCGCTTACGCCATCTCTGAGCACATCGAGTTCGCCGGCGTTCACTCTGGCGACGCTACCATCCAGTTCCCACCGCAGAAGCTCTATGTCGAGACCGTGCGCCGCTGTAAGCGTGTAGGCCGTCAGATTGCTAAGGAACTGCACATCAACGGTCCGTTCAACATCCAGTTCATGGCTCGCGACAACGATATCCTCGTTATCGAGTGCAACCTCCGCGCTTCGCGTTCGTTCCCGTTCGTGAGCAAGGTGCTCAAGATCAACCTCATCGAGCTTGCCACACGCGTAATGCTTGGCTTGCCGGTTGAGAAGCCGAGCAAGAATCTCTTCGACCTCGACTACGTTGGTATCAAGGCTTCGCAGTTCTCGTTCAACCGTCTGCAGAAGGCAGACCCAGTGCTCGGCGTAGATATGAGCTCTACTGGCGAGGTAGGCTGCTTGGGCGACGACACCAATACCGCACTTCTGAAGAGTATGCTCTCTGTGGGTCATCGTATCCCGAAGAAGAACATCCTTCTCTCTACCGGTGGTGCTAAGCAGAAGGTGGCTATGCTTGACGCTGCAAAGATGCTCATCGACCACGGCTACAACCTCTATGCTACGGGCGGTACAAGCAAGTTCCTCACCGAGAACGGCATTCAGAACACTCACGTGCTCTGGCCGTCTGAGGAGGGCGACGAGCCTAAGGCTCTCGACTTGCTGCACGACCACACTATCGACATGGTTGTGAATATTCCGAAGAACCTCACAAGCTCAGAGCTTACCAACGGTTACAAGATTCGCCGTGCTGCCATCGACCTCAATGTGCCTCTGATTACGAACGCACGCCTCGCAAGCGCATTCATCTATGCGTTCTGCACTACTAAGCTTGAGGATATCGGCATCAAGGCTTGGAGCGAGTATTAAAATAGGAGGGTATGGCATCCTTGCCATACCCACGCAGCCACCCTAAGGGGGTGCAGCGGTCTCCGCTGCACCAACTGAGCAATCCTGTGTCAGCAACTCATTGCTGGGTGGAGAGTATATAAAAAACGGATTTATCTGTTTGTAGCTAAGCAAACAGATAAATCCGTTTTTTTGTTTCTATACAATTCTTTCGCCTTTTCTTGCCGCTTATCCATAAAATTTATAAATTTGTGCGTTATACCCTTAATGATTACAGAAACAACCCGAAATAGAACCAACTACAGATGAAGAAAAGCGAACTATATAAATATGTGCTCGACTACTTCCGCGGCATCCACCCGGAGGTGACGACTGAACGGGAGTTCGGCAGCGTGTTTCAGCTACTCGTTGCCGTTGTGCTCAGCGCGCAATGCACCGACAAGCGTGTCAACCAGGTGACCCCTGAACTCTTCGCCCACTATCCCGACGCACGCTCTATGGCAGAAGCCGACGAGTTTGAGGTGTACGAGTACGTGAAGAGTGTGAGCTATCCCAATGCGAAGGCGCGCCACCTCGTAGAACTCGCCCGCATGATACAGAACGAGTACGGGGGCGAGGTGCCGCACGACTTCGACAGTCTGTTGCGCTTGCCAGGCGTAGGTCGTAAGACGGCTAACGTGATGCTGGCAGTGGCGTTCGGCGAGGCTGCGATGCCCGTCGACACGCACGTGTTCCGTGTGAGCCACCGTCTCGGACTCGTGCCGCGCACGGCAGACACACCGCTGAAGGTGGAGCAGCATCTTGTGAAGCACATACCTGCTGACGACCTTGCGAAGGCTCACCATTGGCTGCTCCTGCACGGCAGATACATCTGCACGAGTAGGAAAGCGCATTGTGAGAAGTGTGAGTTCAAGGCTGTGTGCCCGAGCTCTACGTGCAAGTGATGTAGCACGTTGCTGATCCGCATCGACCGACGCAGATGTCCGCATCGACCGGCGCAGATGTCCGCATCGACCGGCGCAGATGTCCGTATCGACCGACGCAGATGTCCGCGTCGACCGACGCGGATGGATTTTTTACTACTAACGACGAATGAAAACAAACGGCAAGTTACAATTATATCCTTGTTTGCGCGTCGCCATGTGCCTCATTGCAGGCATATATGTAGGCGATGCGACGGCAGCCTGTGTGCCACTCGTGCTGTGGCAGTGGTTGTTCGTCGGTTTGCTTGCTGTTGTCCTTTTGTTATATCTGCTCAATCGCCATGCTATAGTGCAAACCCTCATTCTGTTTGGCATTATAGTGGCGGGTGGAGCGTGGCGCATAGCCTATGTAGAGCGCCAGCAAAGGTATACCTTTTCGGGCGAAGAAGAAACGTATGAAGCGGTTGTCGTGGCGCAACCGATAGAGAAAAAGCGTTCGTTCAAGTGCGAGCTTGCCATTGTTCGGGGCAGGCTGGCTGGGCATAAGGTGAACGCCTACTTCCAGAAAAGCCATACCGACACCGCTGCGTTGTCGCTTACTGTTGGCGATGGCATCACCGCGCAGTCCGTGTTCAGCCACTTCGACGATGACGCACGCGTTCAGCGTGGCGGTTTCAGTTGGCGTAGGCAGCGCATGGTGCGCAATATTGTTGCCAGAACGTTCATCGCTTCCGACGCTTGGAAGCGTGCAGAAGTAAGTGTTCGGGGGATGACCTGGCTCGGCAGATTGGGTTTGTCGCTGCAATCGTTGCGCCAAAGGCTGCTGCGACGATTGCGTGGTAGCTCTGTCTCCGAGGATGCGTATGCCACAATTGCGGCTATGACCCTCGGCGACAAGACTGCGCTCACCACCCAACTGCGTGAGTCGTATTCAAAAGCCGGCGTGTCGCACGTGCTGGCACTCTCGGGTCTGCATCTCGGCATCATCTACGCCATGCTCGCACTGCTTCTTGGGCGTTTGCGTAATACCGTTGTCGGACTCGTTTCTACAATAACCTTGATATGGATCTTCGCCCTCATGGTCGGCATGTCGCCAGGTATAGTGCGCTCGGCTGCCATGTTCACGCTTTATGCTTCGATGACCTATCTCTCGCGCGAATACCTCACGCTGAACAGTCTTGCAGCTGCCGCCACGATGATACTCGTGGCGAGTCCGGCGATGCTGTGGGATGTGGGTTTTCAGATGTCATTCCTTGCGGTGTTAGGCATCGTGATAGGGCACGCAATGGCGAGAAACAATCGTTTCTATGTGCGCTATTCGCGACGGGGAGTGGTGGGCAAGCTCGTGTCGCTCGTGTTCGTGTCGCTTGCAGCGCAGACATTCGTGCTCCCGTTGGTGATGTACTACTTCGGCAATGTGCCGTTCTACTTCATTCTTGCTAACATCGTGACTGTTCCGCTCACCACCTTAATAATATATATGAGCATACTGCTCTTCGTGTTGTCGCCGTTGTGTGCCCTTGGTACGTTGGCTGATGTCGCCTGGCAGTGGCTGGCGGCAGCGGTGGGGTGGTTGGCGAGTGGAATGAATAGCCTACTTTCGCTCATTGCCAAGCTGCCTGGCGCAAGTGTCGAGGGTGTGTATATAAGCGCAGTGCAGCTATTCGCGATGTATCTGCTCATAGCTGCACTGCTCTGTGTGTGGCGTTATTGCCAACGAATGTACGATTCGGCGCATGGCACACCGATTGATAGTGTTTAGTCGGGTTACACCTTGAAGTAGTCCTCAAGCTCGTTCATGGCTTCCGCGTCGCGGTTGTCGAGGTCTTTTATTATCACGCCGTGCTCAAGCAGCGCGATGCGTGTAGATATCTCGGTGGTGTGCTGCAGGTTGTGGCTCGACACAATCACCGTAGCTCCCGTCTCCTTGTTGTAGTCGAGCAGCACCTTCTTCAGCATGTTCTGGCTTCTGGGGTCGAGGAAGTTGAACGGCTCGTCGAGAATAACCAGTTCGGGGCGGTTCAGCAGTGCGGCGATGATGCCCACCTTATGTCTGTTGCCGGCAGAGAAGTCGCGTATGTACTTCTTCTGGTTGAGTATCTCGCCGTTCATGAGTGGCTCGAAGCTGGTCAGGCGTTCAGCTATCTGCTCCTTCGTCATGCCCGACACGCGTCCGATGAAGTCGAAGTACTCCTCTGCGGTGAGGAAGTCGATGAGGAAACCGTCGTCAATGTACGCACCGGTATATGCTTTCCAGTCCTCGCTCAGTGCCGGATTGATTGCCTCTGATGTGTATTCCGTAGCAGGCAGCATTGTAACTAAACCCTCGTCCGCCTTCAGAAGGTCGAGCATAAGGCGGAACAACGTTGTCTTGCCTGCACCATTGTTGCCGACTAAACCGAGGATGTCACCGTTATTGATAGTGAAACTTTTAATGTCTACGGCAGTGTTCATGCCGAAGTGTTTCTCAAGATTGCAGAGTTCTATTTTCATACTCTCCTAAATATGTGTTATTCTAATTCTTGCTTAAGGAACTTCGCCGTGTAGCTCTCTTTGCACTCCGCCACTTCCTCCGGCGTTCCCTTTGCCAGCAGTTGTCCTCCACCGCGTCCGCCTTCGGGTCCCATATCGATGATGTAGTCTGCGAGCTTTATCACGTCGAGGTTATGCTCGATGATTATCACCGTGTTGCCACGGTCAACCAACTTCTGCAATACCTCCATCAGAATCTTTATATCCTCGAAGTGCAGGCCCGTTGTCGGCTCGTCGAGGATGTACAGTGTCTTTCCAGTGTCGCGCTTGCTTAGCTCGGTGGCTAACTTCACACGCTGGCATTCGCCACCCGATAGCGTTGTCGAAGGCTGACCCAGCTTGATGTAACCTAATCCTACCTCCTTCACCGTCTTTATCTTCTGCAGTATGTTCGGCACGTTCTCGAAGAACTCCACCGCCTGGTTGAATGTCATATCGAGCACGTCGGCGATGCTCTTGCCCTTGTAGCGCACCTCAAGCGTTTCGCGGTTGTAGCGTTTGCCGTGACACACCTCGCACGGCACGAGCACATCCGGCAGGAAGTTCATCTCTATGGTGCGGTAGCCGCCGCCTTTACACGTCTCGCAGCGTCCGCCCTTCACGTTGAACGAGAAGCGACCGGGCTTGTATCCGCGTATCTTCGCTTCGGGCAGATTGACGAACATGGCGCGTATATCGTTGAACACGCCAGTATATGTAGCCGGGTTGGAGCGCGGTGTGCGACCAATCGGCGACTGGTCTACGTTCACCACCTTGTCAATGTTCTCTATGCCTTCGATGCTATCGTAGGGCATCGGCTTCTTCAGCGAACGGTAGAAGTGCTGCGAGAGAATCGGCTGCAGAGTCTCGTTGATAAGTGTCGACTTGCCCGAACCGCTCACGCCCGTCACTACGATGAGTTTGCCCAGCGGGAACTCTACATCCACGTTCTTCAGGTTGTTGCCCTTCGCACCACGTATCACGATGCTCTTGCCGTTGCCCTCGCGTCGGTGTTCGGGTATTTCGATCTTGCGCAGTCCGTTGAGATAGTCGGCTGTTATGGTGTGCTCCTTCAGCATCTGCTCGGGCGTACCCTGGAACACTACCTCGCCACCACGGATGCCCGCCTTCGGACCTATGTCCACTATGTAGTCGGCGTTGAGCATCATGTCGCGGTCGTGCTCCACCACCACCACGGTGTTGCCCATGTCGCGCAGCTCCTTCAGCGAGTGGATGAGTCGGTCGTTGTCGCGCTGATGCAGTCCGATGCTCGGCTCGTCGAGGATGTAGAGCACGTTGACGAGCTGCGAGCCAATCTGCGTGGCAAGGCGTATGCGCTGGCTCTCGCCACCTGATAGCGTTGCCGACTGGCGCGATAGCGACAGATAGTCGAGACCTACGTCGAGCAGGAAGTTGATACGCGTCTTTATCTCTTTCAGTATCTCCGTTGCGATGGCTGTCTGACGGCTGTCAAGGTGCGACTCCGCCTCGTCGAGCCACTGCTTCAGTTGCAGAATGTCCATGTCCGACAGCTCCGCTATGTTCTTGTCCCAGATGCGATACGACAGAGCTTCGCGGTTGAGGCGTGCACCGTGACACTCCGGACACTCCGTTACGGCGAGGAACTGCTCCGCCCATTTCTGTCCCGACTGCGAGTCGTCGTTCTCCATCACGGTGCGCAGATACTTCATCACACCGTCGAACGTACAGAAGTAGTCGCTCGACGTGTGCACAACGTCCTTGCTGATGCGTATCGTTTCGAGCGAGCCGTAGAGCACTTCGTTGAGCGTGTCCTCAGGCACCTCGCTGACGGGTGTCTTCAGCGTGCACTCGGCAGCCTCGAGTATAGCACCAATCTGCCAGAATATCATCTGGTTCTTGTACTTGCCGAGCGGCACGATAGCCCCGTCGTATATCGACAACGAGTCGTCGGGTATCACCTTCTTCATGTCGATCTCGTTGATGTAGCCCAGTCCCTTGCACTTGTGGCAAGCACCTTCGGGCGAGTTGAACGAGAACATGTTCGGTGCAGGGTCGCGGTAGGATATGCCCGACGTGGGGCACATCAGTCGCTTTGAGAAGTTCTTTGCCACGCCCGTGTCCTTGTCGAGAATCATAATCAGTCCGTCGCCCTCGCGCATAGCCGTAGCCACAGTCTTGCGCAGGCGGTCGTCGAAGCCCTCGCGCATCTGCATCTTGTCTATCACCACCTCAATGTTGTGGTTCTTGTAGCGGTCGGTCTTCATGCCGCTCTTTATCTCCGTTATCTCTCCGTCGATGCGCACGTACAGGTAGCCCTTGCGTCGCAGTGTTTCGAAGAGTTCGCGGTAGTGACCCTTGCGCTGTCTGATGAGCACGGCGAGTATGTAAATGCGCTTGCCGGCATAGTCGGAGTTGATCATGTCGACGATGCGCTCCTCCGTGTACTTCACCATCTTCTCGCCCGTGACGTAGCTGTAAGCCGTTCCGGCGCGAGCGTAGAGCAGACGCAGATAGTCGTATATCTCGGTTGTGGTGCCCACCGTAGAGCGTGGGTTCTTGTTGGTTGTCTTCTGTTCGATGGAGATAACCGGACTTAAGCCTGTTATCTTGTCCACATCGGGCCGCTCCATTCCGCCGAGGAAGTTGCGTGCGTATGCCGAGAACGTGTCGATGTATCGGCGTTGGCCTTCGGCATAAATAGTGTCGAAGGCAAGCGACGACTTGCCCGAACCGCTCAGTCCGGTTATCACCGTGAGCGAGTCGCGTGGTATCTCCACGTCTATGTTCTTCAGGTTGTGGACGCGTGCGCCCCAAATGTTTATCTTTTCTCCCATAACTACTATTCCGTTGGATTAACTCCGCTGGTTTCTGTATATCCGCGCAGTAGGTTTACGTCCTTCTTGATGGTGTACTTTCTGCCGTCGGCACCCTTCGCTTTCACGAGCACGAAGTAGACACCCTGCTTCACATCCTTGCCGTTGAACTTGCCGTCCCATCCTCCGGCAGGGTCGTGCCACTCGTACAGTTTCTGCCCCCAGCGGTTGAAGATGTAGGCATCGAACTCCACGATGCTCTGGTAGTTGCTCTTGGCGCGATACACGTCGTTGATGCCGTCGCCGTTGGGCGAGAAGGCGTTCGGCATCTCGAGCTTGCTCTCCGATATTTGTATCGTTATCGGCTGTGCATCCTGCCAGTAGTCCTTGGTGTATGCCACGGTGTCGGTGCCGTTGATGAATGTAGCATAGAGCACTATGCGGTGCGAACCAGCCTCGGTGAAGGTGTACTCCGTCTCCTCCTCGTAGCGCACGAGGTAGGGCTGCGTTGCACCCTCTTTGGTGAAGCGCCACTCGTAGTGGGGTGTGTACGCACCGATGTTCTCCGCGTTGGCGTGGAACACCACCGTGAGCGGAGCCGATCCCGAATAGCTCGTGCCCGTCTCTTCGCCTTCGTCGGTTGTGAATGTGGCTTGTGGGTCGATGGTCGGCACTTCGTCGGCGTAAGCCTGTAGCGTAGTGCAGAGAATCAACAATAATAGTGTTCTGATGTATTTCATTGTCTACTTGTTTACTTGTCTACTCGTCAACTTGTCGCTCGTCAACTCGTAATGCAAAGTTACTTATTATCTCGCACACAGCAAAACGCTGCGACTTATTTATAACGTTATTTATGAACAAAGATTTTTGCAAACAATATATTTTGTGTACTTTTGCAATGTTAATTAAACAGAATATAGAAATGAGACGTAGTATCAGAATTCTCTTCTTGTTGTGCGCCTGGTTGCTGGCATCGTCAGTAGTGGCGCAGACCGCTAAGTGGCAGGACTTGTATAAGGTGAAGAAGAAAGACACAATATACGGCATTGCCCATAAATATAACATCACTATCGAAGAGCTTATGCAGGCAAACCCCGACATGCAGAAGCCCGACTATGTGCTGAAGAAAGGCGAACAGCTGCTCATACCGTTCTCGAAGCAGACACCGAACGCTGCACAGAAGCCCACCGCTCCCACGTCAACTGCCACGCGTCAGCGCGTTGCTAACACCGTGAACGTGGGCGTGATGCTGCCGCTGCACAACGTGGATGGCGACGGACAGCGCATGACCGAGTACTATCGTGGTGTGCTCATGGCGTGCGACAGTCTGCGCAGTCAGGGCATCAACACCAACATCTTTGCATGGAACTTGTACAAGGATGCGGATGTTAGCCCCGTGCTTGCCGATGCCAACGCCAAGAACTGCAACCTCATCTTCGGTCCTCTGTACACCAAGCAGGTTAAGCCGATTGCTGACTTCTGTCGCAAGCACGGCATACGCCTCGTCATTCCGTTCTCTATCAATGGTGGTGACGTGGAAACCAACGACCATATCTTCCAGGTGTATCAAAGCCGAATACTCACCGCAGAACTTTCAGCGAATGCGTTTATGAACCGCTTCAAGGATGCTCACCCCGTGTTTGTCGACTGCAACGACTCGACGAGCGATAAGGGTATCTTCACCTCCGAGCTGCGCAAGCGCTTGGAGGCAGCAGGCTTGAGCTATAACATCACCAACCTCAAATCGTCGCCGGAAATGTTCGCCAAGGCGTTCAGCGCGGTGAAGCAGAATGTTGTGATACTAAACACTGGTCGCTCGCCGCAGCTCAACTCCACATTGGCTAAGCTGAACGTTCTGCGTGCCACGTTCCCGAATGTTCGGATAGCACTCTTCGGCTACAACGAGTGGTTGATGTATAAGCGTGTATATCAGGACTATTATTATAAGTACGAGGCGTACATCCCCACGGCATACGTCTACAACGAGTATTCGCCTGCCACCGCCAACTTGGAGCGCAGCTACCGCCAGTGGTTCAAGTCGGACATGCGTCAGGCTCTTCCACGCTTCGCCCTCACCGGCTACGATCAGGCGCAGTTCTTCATTCGTGGCATCAACAAGTATGGCGCTAAGTTTGAAGGCACACATCAGCAGAACACATACACTCCGTTGCAGACTCCGCTGAAGTTCAAGCGTGTCAGCAATGGCGGTATGCAGAACCATAGCTTCATACTGTTGCACTATAAGCCGAATCGCACCATAGAGACCATCTCGTATTAAAAGTAAAAAAGTAAAAGAGTAAAAAAGTAAAAAGAGCCCCTCCTAACCCTCCCCATCGGGGAGGGCTTGGCTGCGCCTTCCTCGGTTTAGGAGGTTTAAAAAGACTTAGAAAGGCTTAGAGAGGCTTAGTTCGGCTTAAACGCCGCCTTCAGATGGCTTAAACGCAGCCTTTAGGCGGCTTGTAGAAAATACACAGAAAAACCCAATAAGGATAAATGTTCAAAGTAAAGATATTAAGACAGGGCATCCTCGCGTTGCTGTTGCTTGTGGCGACAGGCGTTAGTGCGCAGGTGGGCGACCATCGTAACGACTTCGCCCTCGGTGTCAACGGTGGCTACGTGATGAGTAGCGTGGGCTTCGTGCCTAAGGTTACGCAGGTGCAGCACCCGGGCTTCACCGCCGGACTCTCCTTTAAGTACACTTGCGAGAAGTACTTCAAGACATATTGCTCCGTGTATGCCGAGCTCAACTATGCTCGCATCGGATGGAAGGAGAGCATCCTCGACGTTAAAGACCAGCCGGTAATCAACCCCGTGACGGGTGTGGCTGAGGCTTATCAGCGCGACATCAACTACATACAGTTGCCGGTGTTCGCCCACTTGGCATGGGGTAAGGAGCGCAAGGGCTTGCAGTTCTTCTTCCAAGCCGGACCGCAGTTCGGCTATATGCTTGGCGAGTCGACAAAGACCAACTTCGCCTTGGCTGACCGCAACACCACCGATCGCGCCAATCAGACGTGTGCGCAGGACACGATGGCAGTGGAGAACAAGTTCGACTACGGCATCGCTGCTGGCTTAGGTGTGGAGTGGAGCATACCGCGTGCTGGTCATCTGCTGCTCGAAGGCCGCTACTATTACGGCTTGGGCAATATCTACGGCGACTCGAAGCGCGACTATTTCGCACGTTCAAACCACTCGAACATCGTCGTGAAGCTCACGTGGCTCTTTGATCTAAATTAGGGGTGCGCCCCCTGAAGTTACCTCTTTAACTTCAGTCCCGTCCACAAACACCACACGGCAGCAATGCCGAAGAAGAATATGAACACATAGGTGGCGGTGTTTTGCATGTAGATGCGACAGGTGTGCACCTCGAGTGCCATGTTCCAAAGCGACATAGGCAAGTGGCGCAGCCGTTCGGGTTGCGCTATCTTCGCAGTACCTTCATAGTAATCAGTCACAACCTCTGTGACTGATTTTTTTGTGCCCTCACCGTTCGTGCCACTATGCTCAACAGCACTGCGGAAGTCGGCACTGTAGCCAGCTATCGCCTTGTTGCCGAACGGTGCGCCCTGCTTCTTCGGCGACGGCTTGCCCGTGAAGTAGTCGACAGAGCTGCCCGTGCGGCGGTTCCATACGTGCATACCGCTGAACGAACCGCATAGCCACATGCCGTCCTCGCGCTGCTGCCACACGTTCAGTCCCATCACGTTCTGCGGAGGAGCACTTGCTATGTGCTGTGGGCGTGGAGCGTTGATGTTGCTGCCCAATGAGTAGAAGCCTTCAGACGTTGACAGAAGCCAGTCGCCCATCACGGCATCGTAGCGCAAAAGGCGCAGCTTGTTGTGCCACGCATTCTGGCTCTTCAGCGTAGTGAACGGTAGGGTAGGCACCTTCGTCAGTGCGAGCACCACCATCACCGGCGGGCGCAGACACCAGCCCGTGATGCAGATGAACAGCGTGGCGACTATCGTCTTGCGTCCCACGAGGTCGTGCCAGCGTAGCGTGTGCTTCATCGTGCGCCCCTTGCTCTGCCAGCGGTGCTTCGTGGTGCGCAGGCAGAAGAAGGCGATGCCCGTCAGTATGAGTACGATAAGCACCACGGCTATTGCGTCGACAACGAGTTTGCCGGCGAAGCCAAACAGTTCGCCGCTATGCAGCAGCCATATCGTGCGGAACGCCGTCGCGCGGTCTTTATAGTCGGGCGGTGCAGGCAGGGCTACGCAGTCGAACTGTTTGTAGGGCGGCACGGCGACGTATGCGTGCGAGCGGCTCAGCACCACGAGCGTGTCACCATGCGAAGCGATGTCGGTCAGTCGCTCGTCCTGGTCGACAAGCGGCAGCTGTACGGTGTGCCACTTGCCGTGCATACCGAAGCGGTAGAGCGCGAACGGCGACACGGCGAACATGTGTGCTGAGGCTCCGCTGCCCACGGTCGTCACGTTGCGTATCTGTCGGTAGTCGGCACCCGTAGGCAGTCCGTCGTTGAAGTCGGCAATCTGCGTGGCAGTGGAGTCGGCAAGGAACATGCCCGACGCACCATATATTAATATGTGTGAGTCGAACGGTAGCGTTCCGCGCATCAGTCCGCCGTTCCACTGGCGGTACTCGTAGCGCGAGGGCAGCAGCGTGCGCGGCACGTTGATGTCGCTGATAAGCTGGCGGTGGTTGAGCAGTATGCCCGAGATGCAGAACATCAGCAGGAAGAAGCTGATGAGCAGTCCGAACCATTTGTGATGTTGTATGAGTTTTCGTTTGTTCATATTGTTCTGTCTTTATAATGTGCAGTGTAGGGGGCAGTGTAGGGGGTGCAGTTGTCTCAACTGCACCAACAATGTAGAATGCACAACTATATTAATTGGTGCAGTTGTCCCCGCTCGGCTTTGCCGCTTGCCAAAGCAAGAACTGCACCAACAATGTAGAATGCACAATTATATTAATTGGTGCAGTTGAGACAACTGCACCCCCTGAGCAAGTGTTTCCGTTTTAGTCTGCAAAGTTATTAAGAAAGTTTCGTACTTGCAATCCCTATTTGTTGTGATTTCTCGACTTTTGGCACCGTTCGCGTCCGCCGCCCAATCGGATTCCGTCCGCCGTCCGGTTGGATTCCGTTCGCCGTCCGATGCACAACAGCAGCAATAGATCGTCCAAAAGCCTACCACCACGCCCCGATAAAGCCCCCACAACTATATAATTGCTATATTTTGTTACGAAAAGATGACATACATTTGGCAAATAGAATTATTCTTCTTAAATTTGTAAGTTGTGATATTGTAACTACGGAAAAATAACTTAATCAATAAAAACAATACAATTTATGTTTGAAAATCAACCAAAAGGTCTGTGGGCATTAGCCTTGGCAAACACTGGTGAGCGTTTCGGCTACTACACCATGCTTGCTGTGTTCTTACTCTACTTGCAGGCTAACTTCGGTTATGCAACCGGAACAGCAAGTACAATTTACTCAACTTTCCTGATGATGGTCTACTTCCTTCCTATCATTGGCGGTATCGCAGCCGACAAGTTCGGTTTCGGCAAGATGGTGACAAGTGGTATCTTCATCATGTTCATCGGTTACCTCGTGCTCTCGCTTCCGCTTGGCAAGGACATGGTGGCAGCAGGAGCAATGGGCCTTGCGCTCGTCCTGATTGCTTTCGGTACGGGTCTGTTCAAAGGCAACCTGCAGGTGATGGTAGGTCGTCTGTACGACGAGCCGAAGTATGCGCAGAACCGCGACTCTGGTTTCTCGCTCTTCTACATGGCTATCAACATCGGTGCGATGTTCGCTCCTACAGCAGCTATCAAAATTATGGATTGGGCACAGGCAAGCCTCGGTGTGTCGGTAGAAGATTCTTACCACTTCGCTTTCGCCGTAGCATGTGCATCGCTCATCGTTAGTATCGCTATATATTATATCTTTGGTTTCACCTACAAGCACGTGCTTGCTTCTGAAACAAAGAAGAAGGACGACGACTCTTTGGAGCGTAAGGATTTCAACGAGCTTTCTCCTGCAGAGACAAAGGAGCGCATCGTTTGCTTGTGCCTTGTGTTTGCTGTGGTTATCTTCTTCTGGATGGCGTTCCACCAAAACGGTGCTACCCTGACACTCTTTGCTCGCGACTATACGCAGAAGACCTCTGAGGGTCTGCAGTCAATGGCGTTCGACGTGCGCAACCTCGTGGCTTGCATCTTCGTAGTTTACGCAAGCTTCGGACTCGCTCAGAGCAAGACTTTCAAGGGCAAGCTCATTTCGCTCGGCGTTATCGTTGCTGCTATCTCATACCTCTTCTATGCTTACAATGCTCTTGAGGGTGCAGTAGACGTTAAGGCTCCTATCTTCCAGCAGTTCAACCCGTGCTATGTGGTGGCGTTGACACCAGTGAGTGTGGCTATATTCTCTAGGCTCAACAAGATTGGCAAGGAGCCGACATCGCCTGAGAAGATTGGTTTGGGTATGCTTGTAGCTGCTCTCGGCTTCGTGTGGATGGCTGTAGGCTCTATGGGTCTTGAGTTGCCGCTCACACAAGGCGACCCTGCTACTGAGGGCACTCGCGTAAGTGCTAACCTCCTCATCTCTACATACCTCATCCTCACCTTTGCCGAGCTTCTGCTCTCGCCGATCGGTATCTCGTTCGTAACGAAGGTGGCTCCTCCGAAGTATGCAGGTCTGATGATGGGTCTGTGGTTCGGTGCTACTGCTATCGGCAATCAGCTCGTAATGCTCCCAGGCATCATGTGGGGTCAGAACCTCAGCCTTGTTACTATCTGGGGCGTTTTGGCAGGCATCTGCTTGCTCTCTGCAGTATTCATCTTCTCTATCATCAAGAAGCTGAACAAGGTTAGCTAATTACAGGGGGTGCAGTTGTCTCAACTGCACCAATTAATATAATTTGCATTCTACCTTGTTGGTGCAGTTGAGACAACTGCACCCCCTAATAAAAATCGCCCACAAACTCGATTGAGCTTGTGGGCGATTACTTTACATCGCGCTATGCCTGCCTGGCGTACCTAACGTAATCACTTCGCAATCCTTCATTGTTGCTCCGTCGATGGTGAGTCGGACGAGGGTGCGCTCCGTCTGCCATCCCTGCAGCCCGGCTGCTCCGGGGTTGATATGCAGCAGTCCGAGTAGTGGGTCGTTCTTTATCTTCAGTATGTGCGAGTGTCCGCTGATGAAGAGCTTCGGCGGTCGCTCCATTATCTGTCGGCGTATGCTCGGGTCGTACTTGCCGGGGTAGCCGCCGATGTGCTTCATCAGTACCTCCACCTCCTCACACTTGAAGCGCAGCACCTCGGGAAACATGAGGCGCAGGTCGCCGCCGTCGCAGTTGCCGCAGACGGCACGCAGCGGACGAAACTCAGCCAAGCGCTCCGCGAGCACCGTCGAGCAGATGTCGCCACAGTGCCATATCTCGTCGCATGGCTCGAAGTGTTTCAAGTAGCGGTCGTCCCAGTAGGAGTGGGTGTCGCTGATTATGCCTATCTTTTTCATCGTTTCATTCTCCTTCTTATAAAGTCGGCTATGAACTCCTTTGTGCCTTCGGGTCCGAGGCGCGACGCATTGACGCAGAGGTCGTAGCTTGCACTGTCGCCCCACGTCTTGCCCGTGTAGTAGTTGTAGTAGGAGGAGCGTGTGCTCTCCTTGTCGCTGATCAGCTTGCGTGCCTCCTCAGCCGAGCAGTTGTGTCGCTTGCAGATGTTGCTGACGCGCTCGTCGAGGTCGGCTGTGATGAACACCGTCACCAAGTTCGGCTTGTCGCGCAGCACATAGTCGGCACAGCGGCCCACGAACACGCACGACGACTCGTCGGCTGCCTTGCGTATGGCGTCGCTCTGTATGCGGAACAGACTCTCCTGCGAAAGTCCGTTGTCGTAGAACGACGAGTCGGAGATGAACGGCACGTGCATGTGGAATATCTGGTCGAGGAAGCCCTTGCGCTCGTCGTTCTTCTCGAAGAACTCGGGACTGAACCCGCTCTCCTTGGCAGCCAGCTCAAGCACTTCGCGGTCGTAGAACGTGCAGCCGAACTCCTCTGCCAGCATCTTTGCTATCGTTCTGCCGCCACTGCCAAGCTGGCGACCTACGCTGATTATAAGTTTATCGTTGTTCATGTCTCTTTGCTTTAGTTTGTTAATGTAGCTGTCGGTTATACTGCTGCCCCCTCAGCTTGCGCCGCCTTGAACTTCTTCACATACTTCGTGAGCAGCACTATTGCCACAACGAACGAGATGACATCGCTGATGGGCTGCGCGAGCCACACGCCGTCGGTTTTGTAGAAGTTGGGCAGTACGAGCAATGCCGGCAGGAAGAACAGGAGCTGGCGCGAGAGCGAGAGCAGCATGCTTATCTTTGCCTTGCCGATACTCTGGAAGAAGCCCGTGCTTGCCATCTGTGCGCCCACTAATGGGAAGGTGAGCATGGTGACGATGATGGCACGCTCCGAGATGCGGATGAGTGTCTCGTCGGAGGTGAACAGGCGTGCGCACTCGTAGGACATGGTCTGTGCAATAGCCCAGCCGACGGTGGTGATGAGCACCGCGCCCGTCATGGTGTACTTCAGTACGCGCAGCAGACGGTCGTAGTTGCGTGCGCCGTAGTTGTAGCCTGCGATTGGGAACATGCCCTGATTCATGCCCATGTTTATCATTATGAAGATGAACGCAATCTTGTTCGTAATGCCGAACGCGCCCACTGCGAGGTCGCCACCGTGGAAAGTGAGTGCCTTGTTGATGAAGATGATGACGATGCACGAGCAGGCGTTCATGGCGAACGGCGAGATGCCGATGGCTATGATGTTTTTGATGATGTGCGACACGGGACGATAGATGCCGCGCTTGAAGTGGACAATGCACTGCGGATTGCTGAATATCCTCAGCTGCCAGCACAACACCGCAGCCTGCGCAATGATTGTGGCGAGAGCCGCTCCGCCTATGCCCATGTGCAGCGGCCAGATGAATATTGGCGAGAGTATGGCGTTGAGCACCACCGTCATTATCGATGCCATCATAGCCGAACGTGGCTTCGACGCAGCACGCAGTATGGCGTTCATGCCGAAGAACATGTGTGAGATGGCGTTGCCGGCGAGCGTGATGACCATATACTCGCGTGCGTAGGGTAGGGTGGCATCGCTTGCGCCGAAGAAGCGCAGTATGGGGTCGAGGAAAAGGAGCGAGATAATGCTGAACGCAACGCCGATGATGACGTTCAGCGTGAAGGCATTGCCGAACACACGCTCGGCGGTGGCGTAGTCTTTCTGTCCCAGCTTAACCGATATGCACGTAGAAGCACCTACGCCCACACCGGCACCAAACGCCGCTGCGAGGTTCTGTAAGGGGAATGTAACGGCAAGGCCGCTGATGGCGAGTGCACCGCAGCCTTGTCCGATGAATATACTGTCTGTCATGTTGTAGAGCGACGCCGCCGTCATGGCAGCGATGGCGGGCAGCGCGTACTGCATCAGCAGCTTGCCCACGGGCTTTGTGCCCAGCTCAAGAGTAGCCTGTTTACTGTTATCCATAAAACAAAAATTAAAGTGAGGGTGTTTTGTTATATGGCTACTCTCCGTAAATCTCTCTCAGCTTAGCCTCCAGCTGCTCGCCTCTGAGGTCGGCTGCGATAATCTTGCCAGTAGGGTCGACAAGGTAGCTTGCCGGTATCGAGCGTATGCCGTACACCTGACCGGCTACACTCTGCCAGCCTTTAAGGTCGGAGAGGTGAACCCAGTCGAGCTGCATCTCGGCGATGGCCTTCTTCCAGTTCTCGAGCTTGTTGTCGAACGACAGACCGACGACGTTGAAGCCCTTCGACTTGTACTTATCGTAGGCAGCCTTCACGTGAGGCATCTCCGCACGGCATGGTCCGCACCACGAAGCCCAGAAGTCGATGAGCACGTAGTTGCCCTTACCGCAGTACTCCGAGAGCTTGTGCGGATTGCCGTTGACATCGTTCTCGGTGAGGTCGGTGAACGGCTTGCCGATGATGCCTGCCTTCTTGACAAGCATAGCCAGATACTGGCGTGCAGGAGCAAGCGCAGGGTGCTTGGCGTAGGCGTACTTCTCGTTGAGTATCTCCTGCAAAACCGGGAACTCCACGTAGTACATCACGTTGTTGACGAAAGCCACGGGGATGAGGTTGTCCTTGTTCTCCTTGATGATTTCGAGCGAACGGAGCGATACGCTTTCCGAGATGTCGTTAAGCTTCGGACCGAGCTCGTTGGCGAGCTTCTGCAGCTCTGCCTCGCTCATGCCGCTCTGCTGAGCCTTTGTAAACTGGGCGTAGAGAGCCTGCGCCTCACTGCCGAGGGCATCTATCTCGCGGTCGTAGGCGTTGAGCTTGGTGTTCTGCTCCGAGCCGGTGAGCGTTTTCTTCTCAAGGTCGGCAACGATAGGTGTGCCGTCGTTGAAGAATGCGCAGTATTCCTTCTTGGTAACGGTGAGTCCGAGCAGTGCGTCCTTCTCAGCCGAACCCTTCAGCGCGAACTTGCCGTCTTCGACGGTGGCACTGTCGATTGCGGTCGGTCGATTGCCGTTTACGTCCATTACATATACCTTACTGACACCTGCTTGGCAGGTGCCTTTAATGCTATACTCCGTACCAGGAATTGATTGCGCGCAGGCTGTCAGTGTGATGACAGCGAATGCGAGTGTTGAAAGAATTGATCTCATGTGTAAAAATTATTGGTTTATTAATTTTGCAAATATACTGATTTTATGTGTAACGGCAAATATTTGAGTCCGCTTTTTTCATTGTTCGCCGATGTGCTGGCCTACTACATAGCCCATAGTCCATGCTGCTTGCAGATTGAAACCTCCGGTGATGGCATCAACATCGATCACCTCGCCGGCGAAGAAGAGTCCGGGGCAGTGCTTGCTCTGCAGCGTGTGCATGTCTATTGACGAGAGCGAGATACCGCCACATGTCACGAACTCGTCGCGGAAGCGGCCCTTGTCTGTGATGCGGTATATGTCGTTGGTGAGTGCTTCCACGATGCGGTTGAGGTTCTTTTTGCCCAATTCGCCCCACTTGCGTGTGGGGTCGTTCTGCGTCTTCTGCAGCAGGTAGACCCACAGGCGCGATGGCAAGTCGAACGGGCGTATCGTGGCGAGCTGCTTCTGTGGGTTGCGTGTGGCGATGGAGGCTATCTCCTCCTCCGTCACGTTGCGTCTACTCTCGCCCGTCCAGTTGATAGCCACGTCCGCCTGGTAGTTGTGTTCCTGCAGATAGCGTGCGGCATGAGCAGAGAGCTTCAGCGCAGCCGGTCCGCTCATGCCCCAGTGGGTGACGAGCAGCGGACCCTCAGCGCGGAACTTCGTGCCGGGCAGCGACGCGATGGTGTCTTCAACCACGGTGCCCATGAGCGTAAGGAAACTGCGGTCGGCTATGTTGAACGTGAAGAGCGACGGCACGGGCGTAGCTATATCATGGTCTAAGCGTGCGAACACGTCGAGTCCTTCGCCCTTTGGAGCACCGCCCGTGGCGATGGCAACGCGGTCGAAGTCGGCTTCTTTACCACCGGCGAACGTGAGGTGGAATGTGCCGTCGGCGTTTCGGCTGATGTCCTTCAGCAGGTAACCACCCAGTTGCTTCACACCAAGGCGCGAGGCAAGCGTGGTGAGACAGTTGACAACGCTCATTGCATCCTGCGAGACGGGGAAGACACATTCGTCTTCCTGCGTGGTGAGTGGCACGCCTTCGCGCTCGAACCATGCGTAGGCAGCGTGGTGGTCGAAGCGTTTGAAGAGACGTTTCATGAGTTTGTCGCCACGCGGATAGGCGTGCTTAGGGTCGCTGATCTGCTCGAAGGAGTTGGTCAGGTTGCAGCGACCGCCACCCGTGATGGCTACTTTGGCGAGCATCTTCTGGTTCTTCTCGAAGATGGTGATGTCGGTGTCGGGATAGTTGCGCTTCGCTTCTATTGCTGCAAAGAAGCCGGCTGCGCCACCTCCGATAATGGCTATGTGTAGTGGCATGATGCTGTGGTGTTGAGATGGTGAGATGTTGAGATGTTGAGGTGTTGACAATACCTTTTTACTCTTTTACTTTTTTACTTTTAAACGCTCCTTGCCACGTGTCGAGTTCCTTCATTCTGTTCACAAGTCGGTTGGTGAACTCATGGTTCTTTATGCCCCATTTCGGAGCGATGAGCATGTCGGCAGGCGACTGGCTGACGAAGCGCTCCACGATGATGTCGCTGCGCAGACGCTCGAGGTAAGCAATGCAGGTGTCGATATACTCGTCGGGCGTGAAGAGCTTGAAAGGTTTTTGCGTGTATTCGTCGGCGAGCTGCGTGCCACGGATGATTTGCAACTGGTGTATCTTCAGAATGTCGAGCTTCAGCTGCGACACTATCGAAGCTTGGCGTATGTTCTCATCGCGGTCTTCGCCGGGCAGTCCGAGTATTATGTGTCCACCGGTGAGAATGCCACGGTCGTGCGTTAGTTCTATTGCTCGTCGGCTACACTCGAAGTCGTGACCGCGGTTGATGTGGCGCAGCGTGTCGTCGTTCACCGACTCGATGCCGTACTCCACGATGAGGAACGTGCGGCGGTTTAGCTCTTCCAGATAGTCGAGCAGCTCGTCGCTAATGCAGTCGGGGCGTGTGCCGATGACCAGTCCCACTACGTCGTCCACAGCCAGCGCCTCCTCGTAGCGCTGTTTCAGCATGTCGAGTGGGGCATAGGTGTTGCTGTAAGCCTGAAAGTAGGCGAGGTATTTCATGTCGGGATACTTACGACGGAAGAACGCCTTGCCCTCTTCCATCTGCTGCGCTATCGGTTTCGACGGTTGGCAGTAGGATGGATTGAACGTGCGGTTGTCGCAGAAGATGCATCCACCGTGTGATAAGGTGCCGTCTCTGTTTGGGCAGGAGAACCCTGCGTCAACGGAAATCTTCTGTACACGGAACGGAAACTGCTGGCGTATCCACTGACCGTAGTCGTTATATGGCTTGTCTTTAAATTGGTCTGTCATTGTTTTATTTCTTCTTCCTTTTACTTTTTTACCTTTTATATAGGCTGCGTGGTATGGGCAAGATGCCCATACCTCCTACTTTTTTACCTTTTTACTCTTTTACTTTTTTAGGCTGCATCGGTGGTGCAAAGTTACTCGAAATAACCCATATCCACATTATTTTATATAATTGTTTTGCGATGTTGTAATGTTTTTGTACTTTTACACCTCATAAATCAGATTGCTATGCGAACTAAGAACGAAGAAAAATGGTTGAGTCACTATAAAGCACTTCGCTGTTACCTTGAAGCAAATCATCAGCTGCCCGATAAGAAAAAGGTAGAAAACCGCGGACTACTCAACTGGTGGAAGTATAATAAAAAGCTATTTAAAACCGGTCGACTCACCGAAGAACGACTCGAATTGTTGCGTCAGCTGAACGCTCTGCGCTACAACAAACTTCTCGAACTTTAATGGGAAGTAGTCAAAAATAGACGGTTTTGGGAGCTGATGAGGTGCTAAAAGTGTGTTTTTTTGCTATGATTTGAAAAATAATTGCGGAAATATTTGGTGGTCTCGCTAAAAAGTCATACCTTTGCACTCGCAATTCAGAAATGCTTCTATTGCTAATCTGAATGCGTGGTTAATATCGCGGAGTGGAGCAGTTGGTAGCTCGCCAGGCTCATAACCTGGAGGTCGCATGTTCGAGTCCTGCCTCCGCAACTACAAATGGTCGAAATTCCTTTATACAAAGGGACTTCGACCATTAATCGTTTATGGGCGTTACGGAGACTCGGACGGTAGCTCGGACGCTTTGTTAGTTGTTTTTAATGTTTCTGCAGTGCAGCTCCTGCACGTCATCTGCTGTAGTTTTAATAAGAGCTTCCAAAGCTTCGGTGAAAGCCTGTTCGTTCTCACTCCTTAGAGTGTTCATCTCTGCAGCTACGGCAGCACGCTCTTCGTCGGTTGTTGCTAAACGGTTACGCTTAGCAAGAGACTTTATCTTTGCTCTTAATTCGTTCATTTCTAACCTTTTCATAATAAGGATGTTGTTTATATAAAGCCCTGAAAAAATATTAATTATAGTAATTGCCCTTTAATATTTCCTTGTAAGCTTTATTAAATTCTTTCCATTTGCGGGCGTCTTCTTCTTTTTTTGCTTTTAATTTTGCGCGTTTTAACTCCAATTCGCGCCTCTTTGCCTCTCGCTCAATTCTACGGGTAACGCTACTACGTTTCGTTTCATCACGTATACTCTCGCCTAAAAAACGAATGGCTACGCAAACAAAGAACAAGGCTCCAAATATTGTAAATTCGATGAGCATAATCTAATTATTTAATTGGTTATACCGCAAATATACGCAAAATATTCGAGACTGCAAAGTCTGGAGTTAAAATGGTCTCGAAAGTTTGAGTTGTTGTCATAAAAAATGCTACTTTGGGTTTGTGAACCGAAAGTAGCATTTGTATAAAACCTGGAAAATACATGATTATTGTGTTTTCTCGGTGTTGTCTTTTTTGCTTTCGTCTATGTCTTCTTTTTTTGAGAAACCCATAAGCTCCATCCATATACGGTGTTCTTCTTTTCGCTTTGCAGTCATAGCTGCTATTTCTTGTTCTACTCTGCGTCTTTTTTCTCTAATTCTTTTTATTTTTTCATCGTGACTCAACGATGAAGAATAGCCGTTATTTCTTTCGGCTAAAAGTACAAGAAGGACTGATACTATCCAGCTGAAAATAAGTATTGCTAACATATCGCAGACGAATTAATTGGTTATACCGCAAATATACGAAAAATATTCGAGATACATTCAAATCCCAGTCCCTAATTTGTCAGCATATGTCGATACTCTTGAAAATTCAAGCATGTATCGTCGCACCTCCATTAACCATTTGTCTATACGTGCTACTTGCTCAGACTCCTCGCCAAAGCGTTTCACAGCCTTTTTGCGTAGACGGTACAGATATTCAAGGCGCTTCTCCATACGTCGCGATTCGCGGTCGGCAACACGTATAAGCCATGATTTATGCCTTGTAAACGCAAGTGATTCCTTGGCGTCTTCGAGTTCTTGTTTAGCTTTTTCTGGATTTAAAGAATGTGAGCCCCCATTCTTCGCCTCCTTTATTATAAGGCAAAAGATTATTATCACGAATAAAATCCAAAAACTTTCGGGAAGAGTTATCATATAGCAGGCGATTGATTAAGTATTGTTATTCGGGTAAAAAGAGGTGAAGGGGTGTTGAGGGGTGTTGAGGGGTGTTGAGGGGTGTTACAGTTGTTTGGCTACGATTGCTCTTGCCTTGGCTATAGCTTTGTTGAGAGCAGTTTGTGCCTTCTGCTTCATTGCATCGCTCTTGGCATTCTGCACATTGTCGTAGAGCTGCCATAGCTTCAACTTAGCTGTTGCCTCTTTAGATGCCTTTGTGAAGGCTTGGGCGATAGCTTCTGCTGCTGCCTCTTCCTCAGGCGAAGCATAGGCGTGGCGGTAGCCTTGGTACTTGTTCCATAGTCCGCGAGTGAAGTCGGGGAAGGGGACTGGAGCGCAGTCGTTGTCCATTGACAATGCGCTGAGTTCGGCGATGGCGCACCACTCTGCCAAGTCGTACACGTCCATGTCGAGCGGCAGTCCGTTTTGCAGGCAGTAGACGAGACGCGCAGTCATAATGAAGTCCATGCCGCCATGTCCTCCAACCTCTTTTGCCAGTTTACCGAACTTCTTCAGAATTGGGTGTTCGTACTTCTCTTCGAGTGCTTTTCTTTCGGCTTCTGGCATGAAACTGTGTGTAGAGAGGTTGTCCACCTGTGGTTGCACACCGCTTGCAGTGAGCTGCTTGCTGTCCAAAGCGTATCCTTCGATGGGGTATTTGTTGGCGAAGCCACGTGAGCCAGTTAGCTGATAGAGTCGATTGTAGGGTTGAGGGTTCATCACATCGTGTTGCAGCTCTATAACCTTTTGGTTTGCGGTGCGGATAAGTGTTGTTGTGTGATCGCCGTTTCGGAAGTCGTTGCACGGCTTACCCGTTTTCGCCTCCACCAACTCCTTTCCGTGTACGCTTTTTGTGTCCATTGCCACGAGCAGTGCCATGCGGTCGCCACGATGGATGTCGAGTGCCTGCGCTACTGGTCCTAAGCCATGCGTAGCGTATATGTCGCCACGATTTTCGCGATTGTATTTTAGTCGCCATCCTAATTGTTCGGGGTCAGAACCGTTTGGATTTTTCCAGTAATAGTCCCAGAACTCGTCGAGATTGTGGATGTATGCTCCTTGTGCACGTATTATCTCACCGAATACACCATGTTGCGCCATGTTCAGCGTTCGCATTTCGAACCAGTCGTAGCAGCAGTTTTCAAGAATCATGCAGTTGAGCTGTTTCTGCTCGGTGAGATTTACCAGTTCCCAACATTCTTCCAGGTTCATAGCCGATGGCACTTCGTCAGCCACATTCTTGCCGTTTTCGAGAGCGCACTTTGCTACAATGGCGTGGTGGTCCCAATCGGTAGCGATGTACACGAGGTCGATATCGTTGCGTCTGCACAACTCCTCGTATCCCTTTTCGCCCGAATATACAGCAGCTGGAGGCAGTCCGTGTTTGCGTAGTGTTGCGTTCTGTCGCTCGGCACGGTCGTGTTCGTAGTCGCATAGTGCTACAATCTCTACACCAGGGATGAGTGCGAAGTCAGCCACAGCACTTGGTCCGCGCATACCCAGACCGACGAAGCCCACACGTACAGTCTTCATCTTCGGCAGAGCTAACTGTAGCACGTCCTTCTGTCCGGCAGGTCGTTCGGGCGACTCAATCACGATTTTACCTTTATCCCACTGCCATTTGGTTGACGGCGAGAGCGATTGTGCGTCGGTTTGCATAGTGCCAAGCGACATGATTGCGGCGAAAGCCATACTGAGTATGGTGGTGTGTTTGTTTATCGTCATATTATGATATAGGTTTTAGTTGTTTTTATGCAAAGAAAGTGCAAATCGGGTGCAATCAAGTTTACTTGAATTGCCGAGATGCAGCCTTTCTTATGCAAAGATATGAAAATCTTTTAAACCTTCAAAGTATAACTTCTTTTATTTTAAGTCTGACGTACAATAGTGTTGTTGTAGGTTTTGGGCGGTCTGCATCGACCGACGCGGATGTGGATATAAATGAAGAAATGCGGTATAAGTGAGCATATTAACGCCCATTTATTTGCTTTTTTGAAAATATTGCAGTACTTTTGCACATTGTTAGAGGGTGTGTGCAAATGCAACTCTCGTCCATTAAAGAGTGCTGCAACGCTCTGCTTATTCGTTTAAAATAAACAGGAAAGGGGTAATCTCAATATGTCAATATCCAAGACACGTCAGAAACTCATAGATATTGCGCGACAGCTGTTTGCAAAGAACGGCGTAGCGAACACCACGATGAACGACATCGCCGTGGCATCGGGCAAAGGTCGTCGCACGTTGTACACCTATTTCAATAGCAAGGAGGAGGTGTATTCGGCTGTGATAGAGTCGGAATTGGAGCGCTTGAGCGACAAGCTCGACGAGGTGGCTGCTATGAAGATGCGTCCGTTGGACAAGGTTATAGAGCTTATCTACACCCATCTGATCATGATTAGAGAGACGGTAGTGCGCAATGGCAATCTGCGTGCCGAGTTCTTCCGCAATATTTGGATGGTGGAGAAGGTGCGCAAGAAGTTTGACGACTATGAGATAGATCTCTTTCGTAAGGTTTATCAGGAGGGCAAGGCGGACGGCGAGTTTGATATCGACGACGTAAACCTCGTAGCTGATATCACCCACTATTGTATAAAGGGTCTTGAGGTGCCGTTCATCTACGGACGCATCGGTCACGGACTCACCGAGGAAGCCAGCAAGCCGCTCGTGGCAAAGGTGGTGTATGGTGCGCTCGGAAAGAAATTGAACAATTAGAAACGTTTATATATTTAATAATTTAAGAAATGGGATTATTAACAGGTAAGACTGCCCTCGTCACGGGAGCAGCCCGCGGCATCGGAAAGGCTGTCGCTATGAAGTTCGCCTCTGAAGGCGCAAACATCGCATTCACCGACCTCGTGCTCAACGACGACATGGCTGCCGGACTTGAGGCTACACGTAAGGAGATTGAGGCTTTGGGCGTTACTTGTCGTGCATACGCAGGCAATGCTGCCGATTTTGAGGAGACAGAGAAAGTTGTAAAGCAGATACATGCCGACTTCGGTTCTATCGACGTGTTGGTGAACAACGCTGGTATCACAAAGGACGGACTGATGCTCCGCATGTCTGAGGCTCAGTGGGACGCAGTGCTCAACGTAAACCTCAAGTCAGCGTTCAACTTCATCCACGCTTGTGCGCCGATCATGCTTCGTCAGCGTAGCGGTTCAATCATCAATATGTCGTCAGTCGTAGGCGTTCATGGCAATGCTGGCCAGTGCAACTACTCGGCTTCTAAGGCAGGTATGATTGGCTTGGCAAAGTCAATCGCTCAGGAGCTTGGTCCGAAGGGCGTGCGTGCTAACGCTATCGCTCCTGGTTTCATCGAGACACCTATGACAGCACAGCTTCCAGAGGACGTACGCAAGGACTGGATGAAGAAGATTCCATTGCGTCGCGGAGGTCAGACAGAAGACATCGCAAACGTATGCGTATTCCTCGCTTCTGATATGTCTTCATACGTAAGCGGACAGGTTATTCAGGTAGATGGTGGCATGAACATGTAATTCTGTCTACAAGCAGATTTTTTACGATAATGAGGGTGTTTCAAAACTGAAATTATCGGGAGCCCCAACTTCCATAACTTCTATTTTGATACACCCTCTTTGTGTTTTTATTAACTAACAAACAATGAAAGTAGTCTACGAAGACAACCACATAATCATAGTCAACAAGTGTAGCGGCGAAATCGTTCAAGGCGACAAAACCGGCGATAAACCGCTCAGCGACATCGTGAAGGAGTATATCAAAGAGAAGTACAACAAACCTGGCAACGTGTTCCTCGGTGTTGTGCATCGTCTTGACCGCCCCGTGAGCGGACTTGTTGTCTTCGCCAAGACCTCTAAAGCACTCTCGCGACTGAACGATATGTTCCGCACGGGCGATGTCCACAAAACGTATTGGGCTATAACGAAGCGCAGCGAAATAGCCCCAGAGGGAACGCTAACCGACTGGCTTACACGCAACGAACGCCAAAACAAAAGCTACGCCCACTCCAAGGAGGTACCAGGAGCGAAGAAGGCAGTTCTGAAGTATAAGGTACACTCCGTGTCGGACAACTATATGCTGCTTGAGATTACACTGCTCACGGGTAGACATCACCAGATACGCTGCCAACTGGCGCACATGGGATGCCCCATAAAGGGCGACCTGAAGTATGGAGCACCACGCAGCAACCCCGACGGAAGCATCTCGCTCCACTCACGCCGCGTAGAGTTTGTACACCCCGTATCGAAAGAGCCAATTTGCGTTGAGGCAGAAGTGCCAGCCGACAGACTTTGGCAACTTTTAAAAGTAAAAAAATAAAAGAGTAAAAAAGCCCCTCCCAACCCTCCCCGTCGTGGAGGGCTTAGAAGGCATAAAGAGGCTTAGTTCGGCTTAAGCGCTACCTTCCAAGAGGCTTAGTTCGGCTTAAACGCCACCCTCCAAGAGGCTTAGTTCGGCTTAAACGCCTTAAGAAGGCTTACCCTCTTTCCCCTTCCTAAAAGTCTGCTTAATCAGAAGGCTGCATAGGTATGGCAAGATGCCATACCCTCCTAAATACCCCGAACATTACGAACTGCAATATAAAATATACGAAGATGAAGCCTATATATAAACGAAGTTTAAAGGTTGCGGCAGCCGTTCTTGCCACGCCGATAGTGCTCCTCGTGCTGTTGGCTGTGCTGCTCTACATACCGCCCGTGCAAAACTGGGTGGTAAAGAAGGCTGCTGCTTATGCTTCAGAGTCTACCGGCATGAGTGTGTCGGTGGAGCGTGTGCGCCTTAGCTTCCCACTCGATTTGAGCATACAAGGACTTCTTGCTACTCAGCCTAACGACTCGCTACATAATAATATTGATACAATCGCTGCTGCCGACGAACTGATTGTAGGTGTGAAACTCATGCCGCTATTTGCAGGCAATGTGGAAGTTACCGACTTAGATTTCCGCCGCGTGAATATCAATACAGCGCAACTCGTGCCCTCAGCACGAGTGAAAGGAGGAGTAGGGCGTTTAAAGGTAGAACCGAGTAAGGTGGCACTTACTAAGGAGACCGTAGACCTTGGCCCCGTGCTTCTCACCGATGCAAATCTTGATATTGCGCTCAGCGACACTGTACCAGAAGACACAACCGAAACCGAAAACAACTGGCAGATAGCCTTCACCCACTTGTCGGTGAAGCGTTCAGCCGTCAAGATACACATGCCCGGCGACACCCTTGCTATCGGTGTCGGACTCGCTGATGTCAGTGCTGCAAATGGCGACATCAATCTTGGTACGGGCGTTTACAAGGTCGGCACGTTCGATTGGCGTGACGGCTTTGTGACATACGACAACAACTTTGCCCAGCGACAGAAAGGACTTGATGTCAACCACATCGAGCTTAAAGGTGTGTCGTTGCGCATCGACTCGTTGCGTTTTGCACAAGAAGGTACCCAGCTTCAGCTTGCACTCAACCGTTGCGCCTTTCGTGAGCAGAGCGGCATAAGTGTGACCAGTGCTAAGGGACATGTGAGCCTTGACACGGCACACATCTCGCTGCCCGACTTCCGCCTTACCACGCCCGTGTCGTGGCTTAAAGCGAGTGCCGATATGGACTTCTCTACCTTTGCCGACACCAACCCTGGTGTGATGCGTCTGTATCTTGATGCTTCCGTAGGTAAGTCGGACATACTGCAAGTGCTCGGTATGATGCCTCTGCAGTTTATCCTGCGTCTGCCCGAGCAACCGCTCGCCCTTCATGCTGACATCAACGGCAATATGCAGAACCTCAACATTCGTGAGGTGTCTGCCAAACTGCCAACGGCGTTCAACATAAAAGCCGAAGGCAAGGCTGGCAATCTAACCGACGTAGACCATCTTACAGCCAACATAAACCTCGACGCGCGTGCCGACAACATCAGCTTCCTGCTGCCGATGATGGGCTTGAATGCTAATTCGTCAGTGTGCATACCCAATGGCATAACGTTCAAAGGCAATTGCCGAGCGAATGGACCGCAGTACGCTACCGATTTCGTTGCTACTCAAGGCGGTGGTTCGCTACGCGGTAGGGGCGCGTTCAATATGCGTTCGTTGGCTTATCGTGCCAATATGGAAGCACACGCATTGCCACTTCAGAACTTCCTGCCGGGTATGGGGTTGCATCCGTTCAGCGGTGAGCTCGTGGCTGATGGTGCAGGCTTCGATTTTCTTTCGTCAAAGACACGTCTCGATGCACGTGTGAAGGTGAATAATTTCAAATACACCGATTATGACCTCTCGAACATAAACCTAAAGGCAGAGGTGCACAACGGTGTGGGAAGGGCACTGCTCGATAGTCGTACACCGCTGCTCAATGGCATTATCGACCTACGTACGCTCCTCGACAATCGTCGCATAGATGCCAACGTAATATGCAATCTGCTCTACGCCGACTTCTACAAACTCGGCCTCACCGAGCGACCACTCAAAACGTCGATGACAGCACATTTGGACGTGAAGTCGGATTTGGAGGCGACGCACAGTATGCAGGGCGTTGTCGGCAATATCGTGCTGCGCGACTCGGCTGCTACATATCGACCTGAAAACATTCTGATAGACATATTCACACGTAGCGACTCAACACATGCCAATGTGGCGTGTGGCGACTTCGTGTTGCGTGTTGATGGTGCTGGTTCAGTGGAGCACATACTCGACAACTTCAATGAGGTGAACATAGAGGCTGAGAAGCAGCGCAATGAACGCTACATCGACCAGTTGCGTCTGCGCGAACGCCTGCCCGACCTTTCTGTCTACTTCAATGCCGGCAAGGAGAACATCCTCTCGCGCACTGCTCGACGTTTCGGCTACGAGTTCCGCGATGCTTATATTAATATGAACACGTCGCCCGTGCAGGGCATCAATGGTAATGTGCGCATCGACTCGCTTGTGACTGCAGGCATACAACTCGATACAATACGCGTCAACATCAGTTCCGACTCGACGAAGACGCTCTTCGATGGACAGATACGCAACAACCGCTACAACAAGCAATACGTGTTCAACGCCCTTTTCCGTGGCGCGTTCTATCAACAGTCGCTCTTCTTCGGCACACGCATCTACGACGATCGCAACCGTCTTGGTGTGGCTCTTGGTGTGAAAGCAGACATGGAGCAGAACGGTATACGAGTGTCGCTCGGCGGTATCGACCCCGTGTTTGGCTACAAGAAGTTTAAGGTGAACAAGGGCAACTACGTGTTCTTTGCCGACGACGACCGCATTTCGGCTGATATGAGGTTGCTGGCTGATGACGGTATGGGTGTGAAGGTGTTTAGCAACGATAGCACCGAAGCCTTGCAAGACCTTACTATCGGACTCACTCGCTTCGACCTTGCTAAAGTGCTATCCGTTATACCGTATGCACCGAACGTGTCGGGCGTGATGAACGGTGACTTCCACTACATCAATAGCGAAAGCGATATGTCGGTGTCATCATCTGTGCGTGTTGACAATTTGTCTTACGATGGTTGTAAGATTGGTAATGTGGCGAGCGAGTTTATCTATATGCCACGCGACGAAGGTAATGAGCATTGTGTTGACGGCACGCTATCGATAGACGACCAGGAGGTGTGCACGCTAAGCGGTACGTACATCACAAGTGGTTTCGGACATCTTAATGCCGACATTGAGTTGCAGCGCACACCATTGTTGATGCTCAACGGCTTCATCCCCGAACGCCTGCTCAATTTTGGTGGATATGCCGTCGGACATGTAAAAGTGGATGGACAACTCGACCGCCTCGACGTAGACGGCGAGCTGATGTTCGAGTCGGCGTATATAGCGAGCGAGCCTTACGGCGTGAAGATGCGCTTGTGCGAAGACCCAGTGACGATAACCGACAGCAAGATGAAGTTTGAGAACTTCCAACTCTTCGCACGCAATGGTAATCCACTGACGCTCTACGGCAATGTCGACTTCAGCAATATGTCGAACATGACGATGTATATGCGTATGCGTGCAAACAACTACCTGCTCATCGACTCGAAGGAGAAGGCACGCTCAGAAGCCTTCGGCAAGGCGTATGTCAACTTCCTCGGTCTTGCCGACGGTCCGCTTGATGCCTTGCGCTTCCGTGGTCGTCTTGACGTGCTCGGTTCGTCGGACATCACATACATACTGCGCGACTCTCCTCTCACCACCGACAACCAGCTCGACGGACTTGTGAAGTTTGTCAACTTCAAAAATCCTGATGACGTGAAGGTGGAGCGTCCACCGCTGAGCGGCTTGACGATGGACCTCACGGTGAACATTGACGAGGGTGCACACGTGCTCTGCGCCCTGAACGCTACAAAGTCGAACTATGTTGACATTGTAGGCGGAGGCGAGCTGCGCATGAAATACACCGAAGTGGACGGACTCGGACTCTACGGTCGCTACACGATAGGACAGGGTGAGATGAAGTATTCGTTGCCCGTTATCCCACTGAAGACTTTCACGATAAAGGATGGTAGCTACGTTGAGTTTATGGGCGATGCTATGAACCCGCGTCTGAACATCACGGCGACGGAGGAGAACAAGACCACCGTCACCAATGAGGCTGGCGTAGGCCGTAGCGTGACGTTCGAGTGTGGTGTAGAGATAACGAAGACACTCAACGATATGGGCTTACAGTTCACCATCGATGCCCCCGACGACCAGGAGATACACAACGAGCTGATGACGCAGTCGGTAGAGAACCGTGGCAAGCTTGCTGTGACGATGCTCACCACTGGTATGTATCTCTCCGACAACAGTATGGGCTCGTTCAATATGAACAGTGCGCTCAGCTCGTTCCTCAGCTCTCAGATCAGTGCCATCTCGGGCAGCGCACTGCGTACGCTCGACCTCTCGTTCGGCATGGATAACACGCAGCTTGGCTCTGGTGCGGTGCACACCGACTACTCGTTCAAGTTCTCGAAGCGCTTCCTCAACAACCGTCTGCGCATCGTGATTGGTGGAAAGGTGTCGAGTGGTGCCGAGATAGAGAACCAGAACGACACGTTCTTCGACAATGTGGCATTAGAGTATCGTCTCTCGCCAAAGTCGAATAAGTATCTGAAGCTTTTCTATGACCGTGCTACGTACGACTGGCTTGAGGGTTACGTCGGTCAGTTCGGTGGCGGTTTCATATGGCGTCGCAAGTTGCAGAGCCTGAAGGATATATTCCGCCTCAAGCGCATTGACAACAACGACTATATGATGCTGCAAAACGGTAATAAAACCTCGTTGCAGCAGAAGAAGGATACAACGGCTGTGCAGAATACTGACACTACCAGTGTTAAAAAGTAAAGATATATGAAGAATACGTTATATATAATAATATGTGTAATGGTGCTTGTCGGTTGCTCGTCGACAAGTTCTGTACCCGAGGATGACAAGCTGTTCACGGGCTTACGCAAGACCGAATACGAGAACTATGTAGCTTGCGACCACTTCTACTCTACACAGGAGGAAGTGGAGGCGGCACTCGCCACCACCCCCAACGGTGCACTCTTCGATAGTCCGTACCACCGTATGCCTCCTTACCGTTTGTGGATATACAATGCGTTTCAGCATTCGCGCGGCGGTTTGGGCAAGTGGATACGTACAACGTTCGGCAAACCACCAGTGCTGCTTAGTGCTGTCAATCCTGCGCTACACTCGCAAGTGGTGAAGGAGCTGCTGCGAGCGCGTGGCTATTTCAGTGGATACGTCAACTACGACGTGCTGACATCCGACAGCTCGCGAACGGCAAAGGTGAAGTACAACGTCAATTTCGGCGACCTCTACACTATCGACACGCTCACATACACCAACTTCCCCGAAGAAGCGCAAAAGATAATTGAGGAGAACGCTTCAAAATCGCTCGTAAAGAAAGACGCACCGTTCGATGTGACGGTGCTCGAAGCCGAGCGCACTCGTATCTCTACGCTCCTGCGCAACAAGGGCTTCTTCTATTATCAGCCGAGCTATGCTACATACCTCGCCGACACCATTGCCGAACCTGGCGAGGTGAGTGTGCGTCTGCACTATGCCGACAGCCTTCCTGACGAAGTGGGACGCAAGTGGTACATCGGTCACGTCAATCTCGAGATGCGCAAGCAGTCGGCGTTGGAGCAACTGCGCGACACCATCCACCGGCGCAACTACACCATCGTCTATAATGGCAAGCGCGAACCGATGCGTCGTAGTGTGATTACGCGCGATATGCGAATACGCCCTGGCAGAATGTACAGCTACGATGCTTATCAGCAAACCATCAATACGCTCACCGCGAAGGGCCTCTTCTCGCGTGTAGACCTCTCGTTCGCTCCGCGCGACACATCCAAGACGTGTGACACGCTTGATATCACGCTCAACTGCGTGTTTGACAAGCCCTACGATGTCTATCTCGAAGGCAATCTCGTAGGTAAGACTACCGGACGTGTGGGCCCCGGGCTGAACCTTGGTTTCGTTAAGCGCAACGCTTTCCGTGGTGGCGAGAAGCTTACCGTCAACCTCAAAGGCTCCTACGAGTGGCAGACAGGACACCAAGCCGACGGATCAAGTTCGAAGTTCAACTCATACGAATATGGTGCCGATGTGTCGGTGGAGATGCCTCGACTGATGTTTTTGAATCGTCTCACGCGTCGTTTGCGTCGTTTGCGCCGTGCAAAGGGAAAGCACGTCTACATACGTTATGCCCCACCGACAACGCTTATAAAGGGTTCGTTCGATGTGCTTAACCGATCGGGATTCTTCCAGCGCCATATCGTCTCGGGCGAACTGACGTACAAGACCCACTCACGAGTGCTTGTGCATCATCAGTTCTCGCCACTCATCATTCAGTACGAATACATGAAGCACATGACACCGGCTTTCACCGAACTGGTGAACAAGAGTCCGTATCTGCTTGTGGCGATGAGCGACCAGTTTGTGCCTAAGATGCGCTACTCGTTCTCGTACCAGTCGCCAGCCCGACTTCATAACCCAATCTTCTGGCAGGTGACCCTGAGCGAGGCTGCCAACCTTCTTTCGCTTGGTTATATGGCGTTCGGCGAGAAGTGGACTGACAAGGAGAAGACGATGTTCAAGAACCCGTATGCGCAGTTCCTGAAGGTGGAGACCGACTATAGCAAGACGTGGCAGCTTACCGAACATAGTAAGCTCGTCGGACACGTTAATATGGGCGTGGTATGGGCATACGGCAACGCTATCAGTGCGCCCTACAGCGAGCAGTTCTACGTAGGTGGTGCCAATAGCATCCGTGCGTTCAACGTGCGCAGTATTGGTCCGGGTCGCTACCATGCCAAGACATCCTACCTCTCGTATCTCGACCAGACAGGCGACATGAAGCTGCAGGCCAACCTCGAGTATCGTCCACGTCTCTTCGGAAATCTCTATGGCGCACTATTCCTCGATGCAGGCAACGTGTGGACACTACGCAGCGACAGCGACCGTCCAGGTGCTGTGTTCAAACCGAAGAATATACTTAAGGAAATGGCACTCGGCACGGGCGTCGGCATCCGCTACGACCTCGACTTCTTCGTGCTGCGTCTCGATTGGGGCATAGGTCTACACTTGCCATATAAGAACGGCTTCTACAATTTCGACCGCTTTAAGGACAGCCAGAGCTTGCACTTCGCAATCGGCTATCCGTTCTAAACGCAATAAAGGGCAGACTCCACAAAGAGCCTGCCCTTTATCCGTTGTTGAGAGTTGAGAGTTGAGAGTTATGATATGTCCTATTGTTTGAGTTATTTATAAAATTCTCAAGGTAATCATAACTCTCAACTCTCAATTCTCAATTCTCAATTCTCAACTCTAAATTCTCAACATCTCAACACCTCAACATCTCAACTCTCAATTGTACTATTCCGCCGAGAAGTCGGCTACCATTTTTCTGTACATGCTATACGCTCTTGAGCGCGAGATATATCCCGTTAGATGTCCTGATACGTTCACCACGGGCATGTAGCGCGTGCCTTTGAGGTCGAACTTGCGCATCACCTCCTCCATTGAGTCGCTCTCGCCAACCTGCGCAGCGATGGGGAGCATCAACTGTTGTACGGTGAGCTTGTTGTAGAGTTCTGCGCGGAACATGATGTGTCGTATCTTCGTGATGTCAATCTCGCCAAGCACCGAACCTGCATTGTCGAGCACCGGTATGAACGACGTGTGGCTCTTCGATATAGCGTTCACCAGTTTGCCTAATGGCATATCGGGTGTTACGGCGGTGAAGTCGCGTTCTATTACGCTGTCCATCGTCATCAGCGTCAGCACCGAGCGGTCGGTGTGGTGAGTGACCAACTTACCCTCGCGTGCCAGACGCATGGCGTAGATGCTGTGAGGCTCGAAGATGCTGATAGTCATCACCGACACTATGCTCACAATCATCAGTGGCATGAACATGTCGTAGCCGTTCGTAATCTCGGCGATGAGGAAGATACCCGTGAGTGGGGCGTGCATCACGCCAGCCATCACGCCAGCCATGCCGAGCAGCGTGTAGTTCTTCTCAGGTATGTATATGCCCACCTGATACATGTTCCACAGACGCGAGAAGAGGAACCCCGTGAAAGCTCCCACGAAGAGCGACGGTGCGAACGTACCACCGCAACCGCCACCGCCGTTTGTGGCTGCCGTGGCGAATGTCTTTGTCAGTATGACCAGCGCAATGAACAGTATGAGCCACTTGCCGTTGCCCGAGAACATAGAGTTGTGCAGCAGTTCGTTCCAGTCGGCTTCGCTCGTGCCGTTCAGCAGTACGTTGATAGCCGAGTATCCCTCGCCGTAGAGCACGGGGAAGACGAAGATGAGCGAGCTGAGCAGTACACCGCCCAACGCCAACTTAGCCCAGCGATGTTGCTTCAACTTGCCGAACATGCCCTCGCACACCGACATTGAGCGTATGAAGTAGAGGCTCACCAGTCCGCAGGCGATACCGAGTATGATGCACGCCGGCACACGCTCCACGCCCCACATGCTGTCCAGATGAAAACTGAACAGCGACGCGCTTCCCATGAATATATATGTGAAGCACGTTGCCGTGACCGCAGCCGTGAGTATAGGCAGCAGCGATGCCATACTTAGGTCTACCATCAGCACCTCAAGCGTGAACACCAGTCCGGCTATCGGAGCCTTGAAGATGCCGGCGATGGCAGCTGCAGCACCGCAACCCACTAACAGAATCAGCTTCTTCTTGTCCATACCGAACAGTCTGCCGAGGTTCGAGCCTATGGCAGAACCAGTCAGCACAATCGGAGCCTCGGCACCCACCGATCCGCCGAAGCCGATGGTGATAGCCGATGCCACCACCGACGTCCAGCAGTTGTGCGCCTTCAGTCGCGACTGCTTCGAGGATATGGCGTAGAGTATTCGCGTGATACCATGCGATATGTTGTCCTTCACCACGTAGCGTACGAAGAGCGACGTTAGGAAGATGCCCACAACCGGGAACATCAGGTAGAGCCAGTTGAACGTGTCGGCATGAAACCTCGATGTCAGCAGATGCTGTATGATGTGAATTATCGAGTGGAGCACGTAGGCAGCCACCGACGCAAAGAATCCGATGCAGAGGGCGAGGATGATAGTCGCCTGACGGTCGGAAAGATGCTTCGTGCGCCAAGCGTACAGCCTTTCTTCTAATGTTGCGCCTTTCTTTTCAATCGCAGTCTCTTCCATTTACTTGCGTATGATGGTTACCCGTCCGTCCTTAGTCAGTTTGATGATGCTGCTCGGAGTGTGCGGCTTGTGCTCCTGGCGGCGAGTCCAGCACACATAGTCCACCGCCTCCAGTATCTCCGGTGCGATGTCGCGGTAGTTCTGAGCCGTCGGCTCACCGCTTATGTTGGCACTCGTGCTCACGATAGCCTTCTGGAAGCGATAGCAAAGTTCCTTCGAGAACGGCTCGTTCGTCACGCGCAGAGCGATGCTGCCATCCTCCGCGATGAGGTTCGGGGCGAGGTTCACAGCGCCGTCGAGCACCACCGTTGTCGGCTTCTCCGCAAGCTCCATCAAGTCCCACGCCACTGGCGGCACGTCGCGCACATAGCGCTGCACGCGGTCTACCGAGTCTGCGAGACAGATAAGAGCCTTCGAGTCGTCGCGCTGCTTTATCCTGTACACCTTAGCCACCGCCTCCGCGTTCGTCGCGTCGCAACCGATGCCCCATACCGTGTCCGTAGGGTAGAGTATCACGCCGCCCTTACGCATCACGTCCACCGCATTCTGAATGTCTTCTTTCTGTGTCATTGTCGTTTTTCTTTTCCTTTTATATATCGTTATAATTCTTTCTATTGTGCGCGCCGTTCGGTACGTGTGTCTGCGCCGAACGTTGCGTGTGTCTGCGCCGAACGTTGCAGATGTCTGCGCCAAACGTTGCGGATGTACAAAGTTAATGCTTTTTCCTGTTATGCCGTAAGTTTAAAGACAATTTTTCTCGCTCTTTATTATAAGCATAGCCGATATTTGCCGAAAAAACCGTAACTTTGTATTTTAAGAGTAAAAAAGTAGGAGGTATGGGCATCTTGCCCATACCACGCTGCCACAAAGCCTTTAAGAGTAAAAAAGTAAAAAACTTTGCCAATGGCTTAGAAAGGCTTAAATAGGCTTAATAAGGCTTATACCACAAAGTAGCTAAGGAAAAAATAAAGTAAAAAGCTTAAAACCCAAAAAACAATGGAAAAGAAAAACCTCCGCATAGTGTTCATGGGAACACCCGAGTTTGCCGTTGGCTCGCTCCAGCGACTTGTAGAAAACGGTTATAACGTAGTGGCTGTCGTCACGCAGCCCGACAAACCCGTCGGTCGCCACGCCTCCGTGCTGCGCCCCTCGCCCGTCAAGGAGTACGCCCTTGCCCACGGCCTGCCCGTGCTGCAGCCCCTGAAGATGAAGGACGAGCACTTCCTTGAGCAGCTGCGCAGCTACAATGCCGACCTCCAGGTCGTTGTCGCGTTCCGCATGCTCCCCGAAGTAGTGTGGGCCATGCCGCGCTTCGGCACATTCAACGTCCATGCAGCCCTGCTCCCCGACTATCGTGGTGCAGCCCCGATCAACTGGGCAGTCATCAACGGCGAGACCCTCACCGGAGTCACCACCTTCTTCCTCGACCACGACATCGACACCGGTCGCATCATCGCCCAGCGCCAGTTCCCCATCCCCGACGATGCCGACGTAGAGTACGTCTACGACGGACTCATGCAGCTCGGCGCCGAGCTCTGCACCCACACCGTCGACCTCGTCCTCTCTACCGACGGCGACGTGCCCTCGCAACCGCAGCAGGACAGCGAGGCTCACCACGCAGCCCCGAAGATATTCAAGGAAACCTGCGCCATCGACTTCTCGCTCACAGCCAAGCGCATCTACGACTTCGTGCGCGGACTCTCGCCCGTGCCCGGCGCATGGTGCCTGCTCACCCCGCGCGATGCTCAGGCTCCCACCCAAGTGCTTAAGATCTATAAGACTGCAAAGACCGGCGAGTCTGTAGCAGGGGGTGCACTTGTCTCAAGTGCACCAGACTATAAAGCAGCAAATACCGGCGACCAACCAACCGGTGTAGAAGTAGGAACACTCAAAGCCGAAAACCGCCGCCTCCTCGTTGCCACCGTCGACGAGTGGCTCGAAATCGTAGAGCTGCAGCCTGCCGGCAAGAAGCGCATGGCTGCCCGCGACTACCTCAACGGCTTCCAGCACCCCGACGACTTCCTGCTGAAGTAATCCCCTCCCGTTTCGGGAAAAGCTTTTTTTCTACCCCACACGGCACAGCCTGTTGATATCCTCGTCGAACGTCTCGCGGTTAACAGCCCGAGTGCGCATCGCCGACCTGTAGTTGTATATCGTCTGCGTAGAGTAGAACAGAAGCGTGGCTATCTCCTGACTCTCCGTCACGCCCAAGCGCATCAGCGCATAGATGCGCGCCTCCGTCGTCAGGGTGTCAGGAGACGGCTGCGCAATCCTTCCTTCCGGAAGCAGCAGACTGTTCAGTTCGTCAACGAAACCAGGGTACAGCTCCGTGAAGGCGCGGTCGAAACGTGTGTAGAACGTTGTCGCCTCCTCCTCCGCGAGCTTATAACTATTGATAGTTTTAAGAAGGTCAGCCGTTTGGTTGGCCTTTATTTTTCTGCTCACCAGTTTACGGTACTCCATCAGCTTGCGTATGTACACCGCACTGATGTCCATGAACAGGCGCATGTAGGTCTCGCGGCGATGGTTCGTCGCTATGAGGCGTTCGTTCAGTTCCTTCAACTGCCCGTTCTGCATCTTCACCTCTCTACGGCTACTCGCCAGCCATTTATTCTGCTTGTAGCCGAAAATAGCCATTGCCAGCAACATCAGCGACAGAAAACTAACCATCGCAAGCACACCTCTCACGATGCGCTCCTTATGCGCCAACGCCTCCTGATTGGCTGTGGCAATGATAGGCAGTATGCTCGAAATCTCGAGCATACGCAGTCGGTTGTTGTAGAATCGGGCGTCCTCCATAGAGCAGTAGATGTAGCGTGCCGCACGGTCGGCATACTTCGGGTCCTTCTCATACAGATATGTCGAGAACTCCTGCAGCGCAAGATTCTCCTTCAAAGGGCATGTTATATCCGAGATAGCCGCTTCAATAATGTACTTTTCATATCGCTGTATGTCGCCCAACTCGCGATAATAGCGTGCTATGCAGTATGCTGCCGAGGCATGCACACGGCTGTCTACCCGGCTGTTCAGCAGAGCCTTTGTGTAGAATTGCAGCAGAGCCTTGCTCATGGGGTTGGTGAGGAAAGCAATTTCGCCGCTAAGATAGGCATGCAGAGCCACATCCTTGCTGCTTGTGGCTTCCACCGTGAGCTTCAGATTCTCGAACTTCTTCTTATGGTAATAGTCCATGAACTCCGACTTCTTGCTGAACGCTTCCCAATAGTTGTACAGCCACGTGCGCGTATAGTAATAGTATTGTTTTAGCTGCTTAGGCACACCTCTCTTCTTTATATCATCAAGCAGTTCCTCCGACTGACTGTAGAAACCACCCGTAGACAACACCGCCGCACGGTTTATCTTGTTGAGCGTCGTGTAGTAGGCGTTGTTCTCGCTCTCTGATAGAGCGAGGCCGCGGTTCACATATACCATTGCCGAATCGTAATGGTATGTATAGTATTCTCGATAGATACTGTTCAGGAGTGCGAGTTGCTGCGGGATGTCTTCCACCGTTCGCAACTTTAGCTTCAGTTGGTCTATCTTCTTTTCCTTTTGCTCCGAGTACATTTCGCGCTTGTCGATATAACTGTCGAGAAGGCCCAGTAGGTCTTGCTCGCCAGAGATACCGGCTGTAGCCAACTTGGTTTGGGCTGTAGTCTGCAGCGGCAAAAAAATGAATAATAGGTATAAAAAGATGCGCATAATAGTGGGTTTTTAGTTTTTATGCTGCAAATTTAGCTAATATTATTAAGATAAAACCATTTACTTTGATAAAAAAGACTAAATCTTTAAACGTTCTGATATATAATAAGTTATAAGTTTTTATGCCTTAACTTATGTCTACTTTCATTTTACGCACACATACAATCAGCCGATATATCTTGTAACTTTGCAACCGTAAACATAAACACAACGGATATGAACCTAAAACTTAAAACATTCTCATTCGCCCTCTTGGCTTCTGCCTCTACGGGCATGTATGCACAGACGCATACAGACAATAATTCAACAAACGATTCGGAATCGCAGAAGAAGGAAGAGCGCAACGTGATGCTCAACGCTTCTGACGCTAACAAACCGCGCGAGATTCAGATTGGCTTGCCGAGCGAAGACGTAACAGTATACGAGAACGGATTGCCAGCCGTTTACTCGTCGTCCGTGCACAAACTCTCTGCCCACTGGCGCAGCGACGCTTCGCTGAAAGGCACCGACCTTATGACTCCGTCGGAGAGTGCCATCAAGACCGGCAACATCGCTTATGCTGTGTCGGCTTTCAGCGAGTTGGGCGAGAAGAAGTTCAGCGGCAAACTCAATTATAAGGCTAACCACTTCGGTATGCAGAACTTCGACCTCAACCTCTCTGGCGGAATCGGAAACAACTGGCTCTACACCGCCGGAATGTATCAGAACTTCGACCCGGGCAGCTTCAAACTGCGCTTCACCGACTACGCCGACCGCACGCAGATCTACCATTTGGGTCTTACGCGCATACTGAACGGCGGCAAAGGTCACATTTCTTTATTATATAAGTATTCGAATAGCAAGAACCCCGGCAACTTCGCCAATGCCGCCCCGTTCATCTACGCCGGCGACGGCAGCATAAAGAAACTTGCTGGTTTCGACCCAGGTATGGATTCATACGTGCAGCGTAATGGTTCGTTCAGCTATCTGAACACCAAGACCGGCAAGATGGAGACCTGGAACATGACAGACGACAATGACAACCGTGCCAATGAGGTGGCTTTGGTGAGCAAGTATCAGTTTGACAACGGCTGGCTGTGGAAGTTGAACGCAAAGTATATGAACGCTCCGCGCGCCAACTGCGTAGACTACGGCGGCAGCACGATTTCTGAGGTTGCTGAGGCTGACGGCTACCAGCTTTCTGACGGTTCAGCATACAGCGGACTCATCGACGGTCGCCGTACTTGGCTGCACTTCGGCAAGGTGAGCAACGCCCTCCTTACAACCGAGATGAGCAAGCAGCTGAACAACCACAAACTGATGATTGGTTTGAACGAATGGTACTACCACCTCAACTACTATTCGTCTTCGTTCCAGTGGGCAGGCACCGTTGAGGCTTATCCTCGTACGCTGAGTCAGATGTACGTCAATCCGCTCGACCAGACACAGACTGCACACCGCTCTGAAACCTTCGGCTACAACGAGCTGAGTCCTGAATATACAAAGGGTTCGGAGAACAAACTCGCTCTCTATTTCACCGACGAATGGCGCGTCACTCCTAAGTTTAAGTTGTTCTACGGCGGACGTCTCGAATACTATCGTATGTCGGCAGACCAGATTTCTGCGTCACGCTTCCGTGGCTTCCACCTCGGCAACTTCAATACGTATTCTACAGCTGCAGACGGATCTATCGTAGCCACAGAGCATAGCATTGCTCCTGCCAACGTTACGAAGAACAAGCTCAACTATGCTGCCACTTTGCAGATGACTTACAACGTAACAAACCAGTTCGGTCTTACTGCCGACGCCACTATCGCCACACGCTTCCCGCGCATCAGCGAGTATGCCGGCACCGGTCCTACGGAGGAGCAGTACAAGCGCGTGACCATTCCGTTGGTTCGCGGTGGTATCTTCTACAAGAACTCATGGCTCGACCTCTCGTCAATGGTAACATACATCTCAAAGTCGAACAATATCGACCAGCAGAACCTCACCAAGCCTGGTACCTCTGAGGGCAAGACCGTGTTGCTCATCTACAACATCCAGACATTGGGTTGGACAACGTCTGCCGAAATCAACCCGTTCAAGAACTTCCACATGCACGCACTCTTCACCTATCAGAAGCCAGTTTACAAGAACTATAATGCAAGTGTTACGTTCAGCGACGGTCAGACTATGAGCGTTAATGCCAACAACAAGATTGTGAAGGAGATTCCGCAGGTGCTCATTGAGCTTGACCCGAGATACGACATCACGAAGAACCTCAGTGCTTGGCTCAGCTTCCGCTACTTCGGCAAGACATACGCTAACCTTCAGGAGGCACTCTACTTCAACGGCCACTGGGAGACATTCGGTGGTGTCAACTGGAATGTGAACAAGAATCTGAGTCTCGGCGTCAGCGTCATTAACATCTTCAACGAGAAGGGTGCCAAGGGCACAATCAGCGGTTCGGAACTTATCACAAAGGATGAAGCAGGCAAGTATGCCGGCAAGTACATGAGCGGCAACTATCTCCGCCCGTTTACTGTAGAGTTCAACGCAAGCATTAAATTCTAATAAAAAAACCATACGAAAATGAAGAAAACTATTATGCTAATCGCAGCAATGTGCATGACTTCTGCCATCACATTCGCTCAAGAAATCATCCGTGTGTCTACCGAAAAGACCGACCTCGTGATGAAAGTGTCGCCCAAAGGCCGACTCTATCAGGTCTATCTCGGCGACAAGTTGCAGAATCCTGCCGACTACGAGAACCTTAAGTGGGATGTTTATGCAGCTTCTGACGGCGCTGTGTGCCAGCGCGGTCATGAGGTGTACGCCACTTCGGGTGCTGAAGACTTCTTCGAACCGGCTGTAGCCGTTACACATGCCGACGGCAATATGTCTACATATTTATATTATAAGTCGTTGGAGCAGAAGGCTGTGAAGGGCGGCACTGAGACTGTCATAACACTTCAGGACAAAGTGTATCCGTTGACAGTGAAGCTCCACTATGTGGCTTATCCGAAGGAGAATGTGATAAAGGCATGGAGCGAGATCTCTCACAAGGAGAAGTCTGCCATCACACTCTGGCGCTATAGCTCTACGATGCTCTACTTCAAATCTTCAAAGTATTATCTCACTAACTATCACAGCGACTGGGCTAAAGAAGGTCAGCCCGATACAACCCAGTTGAGCACGGGCAAAAAAATTATAGACACAAAACTCGGCACACGCGCCGCTATGCATGCTGAGCCTTTCTTCGAGTTGGGCTTCGACGAGCCTGCTAAGGAGAACGAGGGCAAGGTGATGCTCGGAACGATAGGCTGGCCCGGCAACTTCCGTTTCACCTTTGAGGTGGACAACGTCGGCGCGCTGCGCGTCATTCCTGCCATCAATCCTTACGCTTCCGACTATAAACTGAAGGCAGGCGAGGTGTTTACCACTCCTGAGTTCATCTTCGCGATGAGCGACAACGGTATGGGCGAGGCTTCACGCAACTTGCACGACTGGGCTCGTCAGTATCAGGTGAACATGGGCACGGGCGACCGCCTCACTCTCCTGAACAATTGGGAGAATACAGGCTTCGACTTCAACCAGCAGAGTCTTGCCGAACTGATGAAGGATGCCAAAGACCTTGGTGTGGATATGTTCCTGCTCGACGACGGATGGTTCGCCAATAAGTATCCGCGCAAGGACGATCACGCCGGACTGGGCGACTGGGAGGCTACAAAGAGCAAGTTGCCGGAGGGCATACCGGGCCTCGTTAGAGATGCAAAGAAAGCAGGTGTGAAGTTCGGTATATGGATTGAACCGGAGATGGTGAACCCGAAGAGCGAACTGTTTGAGAAGCATCCTGATTGGGTCATCTTACAGCCGCAGCGCGACACATATTACTATCGCAACCAACTCGTGCTCGACATCTCTAATCCTAAAGTGCAGGATTATGTGTTCGGCATCGTCGACCGCATCATGACCGAGAACCCGGAAGTGGCTTACTTCAAGTGGGACTGCAACAGCGTGATAACCAATATCTACTCGCCATACCACAAGCAGAATCAGGGCAACTTCTACATCGACCACGTTCGTGGCATCTACAATGTTCTCACACGCATCCATGACAAGTATCCTAATCTGCCGATGATGCTCTGCTCTGGCGGTGGCGGACGTATGGATTACGAGATGCTCAAATACTTCACCGAGTTCTGGTGTTCTGACGACACCGACCCGTACGAGCGCATCTACATCCAGTGGAGTCTCTCGAAGTTCTTCCCTGCAAAGACAATGGGCTCGCACGTCACCAACTGGAACAAGAACACATCCGTAAAGTTCCGCACCGACGTATGCAGCTCATGCAAGTTGGGCTTCGACATCGACCTCAAGTCGCTTTCTGCCGACGACTACAAGTTTGTGCAGCAGGCTGTCAAGAACTATAATAGCATGAAGCCGATGATTCTCGAAGGCGATCAGTATCGTCTTGTTTCGCCGTACGAAGGCAGCCACTGCGCCATCAACTACGTAAGCAAGGACAAGCAGCGTGCAGTGCTCTTCGCTTACGACCTGCATCCGCGCTACAAGGAACCGCAGCAGAACGTGAAGTTGCAGGGTCTTGATGCCACAAAGATGTACACCGTGAAGGAGACAAACCTCATGCCTGGCAAACAGTCAGACTTGGACTGCAACGGCAAGCAGTATAGCGGCGACTATCTGATGAAGATTGGTCTGAACGTCTTCACAGCGCAGGATGGCACAAGCCATGTATTGGTGCTGGAGTAGAAAGATAATGTAGTAGTAATAATATAATCTAATAGAGGTTTTTAACGAAAAAGACCATGTCGGTATTCCGGCATGGTCCTTTTTTCGTTTTTATAAGTCCGTATGCTTAAAAGATGCCCCACTTCTTCTTGCGCTTCGGAGCCTCCGTCTGTTCAAAGCTGCTGTTGCGCTGCGCCAACACCTCCTCCCACGTGCTCCGCTCTCTCACCATCTGGTAGATAGTGCCCCAGTCGGGCAGACCCCCTATGTTGCGGTCGTCGATGAAGAGGTCAGCCTTCAGCTTGCGCGAGAACGTCTCGTGCTCCCTCCGCTCCTCCGGGTAGTCGCGGTTCACGGCATAGAACTCCACGCCCCGCTCCCTGCACCATTCCACAGCCTCGTCGAGCAATGCACCCTCCCTCACGCTCCACAATATCAGTTTGTGGCGGTCGCGTATCAGCATACGCAACGTCTCCGTGGCGAAAGGCAGCTCCCTGCCTATGGCAGGGTATTTGTGCTCCACGATAGTGCCGTCGAAGTCAACTGCTATAACCATTTTACTTCTTACGCTTTATAGAGTCATCGTTCTTGTTGCCGTAGTTGCTGTCGCTGTAGTTGCCGTAAGCACCATAAGAGGTATATGTGCTGCCATAGCTTCCGTAACTTCCATAGCCTCCATACTTGCTGCCATAGCCACCATACTTGCTTCCGTAACCGCTGTATCTGCCGTAGCGTCCGTACTTGCCATACTTGCCGTAGCCATAGTAGTAGCCGTACTTCTTCTTCGACATATCGATGCCGTTGATGACGATGCAAATCTGTGGCAACTTCTTCTGACTGCTCAGCGAGTTGATCAGCTCGAAGCTCGACTTCGGAGTGTAGTCGGCACGACACATATATACAGTAAGGTCGGCTATACGTGCAATCACCACCGTGTCGGTGACGAGACCCACAGGTGCCGTATCGACGATAATGTAGTCGTACTCCTTACGCAGTATTGCGAACACCTTGTCGAGCGATTCGCGCGACACAAGTTCTGCAGGGTTTGGTGGGATAGGACCTGCAGGCATGATGTCCAGGTACTGGTTGACTCCCGAATTGGTGATGTTCTCCAGTATCTCCTCACGTGTCGGATTTTCGTGCACGAGCAGGTTTGTTATGCCTATCTTCTCCTTGTTCAGTTCGAAGAGAGTGGTGAGTCGTGGCTTGCGGATGTCAAGACCCATGACCAGCACCTTCTTGCCCAGCAGCGCGAAGCTTACTGCGAGGTTCGCTGCCGTGAACGTCTTTCCTTCGCCCGAGGTGGTAGAGGTGAACATGATTACCTTCTCCTCCTCCTTCAGCATAAACTGAATGTTCGAGCGTATCGAACGGAACACCTCTTCCATGACGTTGTTCTTGTTCTCATGCACCACGATGTCAGCCTTTGTCTTTACCGACTCGCTGGCAACGGCTACGTCGCCGATGATAGGCAGCTCGGTGAGACGTGCCACGTCGTCGTGTCCTTCTATCTTGTAGCGGAAGAAGTTGATGAGGAACAGAATACAGCCAGGTATAGCAATGCCTAATACTAAGGCAATGAGCAGAACCATGTATGTCTTCGGACTAATCTTTCCTAAAGATACAGGGTTGTCGATGAGCTTACCCTTATCGGCTGTTGCGGCGAGCGAGATAGAGTTCTCCTCGCGCTTCTGCAGAAGCATGAGGTACAGACCCGACTTCACTTCCTGCTGACGTCCAATCTGTGTGAGTACGCGCTCCTGCTCGGGCGTCGAGTAGATCATGCTCGAATAGCGGTTGTACTCTTGCAGTATGGAGTTGCGCTGTATCTTTGCGTTGCGCTGCACCTGAGCCATTGCGCGGCGAATACTTGCTGAGAGGTCGTCGAGCTGTGCGGTGAGCGGAGTGATTGTTGGGCTGTTCTCGTTGGCACTGCGCAGCAAGCGGTTGCGCTCCATCACAATCTTGTTATAGTCGTTGATGAGCGTAGAGGCGGCTGCGTCGCTCAGACCCACGTTCGACGGCAGTGTCTGATACTTGTTGCTTGGGTCGTTGATGTACTCCTGCAGGCTGCGGAGCAGCTCTATCTGCATGTCCATCTCGGCAAGCTTCTGTGTGTACGAGTCGGTGTTCGTGTAGCCTAAGGCTCCAGTCGCCTCCGGGCTTACGATCTTATACTGGCGCTTTGTTGCCTCCAGATTGCCCTCTGTTGCGCCCAGCTCAGTGTTTATCTTCTCCAGACGCGAGTTGATAAACAGCTCTGTACGCATGGCTATCTCGTTCTTGTCCTCATTAGCCTGTTTGTTGTAGCTGAAGACGAGCTGTCTGAGGTAGTCGTTGGCACGTTGTGGTATCTCGTCGGTAAGGGTGAGACCTGCGATAGATGTGTTCTTCGACAACTGGCTGACATCGAGCGAACCGCTATACTTGCCTGCAACCATCTTCGGCGGATAGATAGTCACGAACTCCTTACGGTTGGCAGGCAGCTGGATACCGGAGTTGCTGGAGAGTGTTATTGCGCCAACACTTGTGTTGATAGTTGCCGGCAGACTCTCGAAGGTGCGGTCGATGGAGTACCGCTTTATTGGTTTGTCCGGGTTTTCTGGTACATAGGTGTACGAACCTACAACACGCAGCTTGTCGCCCTCCTTGCCAATGGTGAGTTGGATAGGCATCTGCAATGTTGCGACGTGGGCAGTGTCAAGGTCTACGTTGATGGGTTGGTTTTTGTACAGAAGGTGGTCTTTGATGCGTCCTTCCAGTGTGTACACTGTGTAGAGTTTCAACTCGGTTACGGCTTCGCAAGCGAGTGTCGACGATTTCAGTATCTCCATCTCGTTATCGATGCCAGTAGAGTTGCTCATTATGCCGAGTGTTGTCGAATTGGCGATATAGCTTCTGCTACCACGTCGTCCGTTGTCTTCATCTTCTTTGATGAGCAGTTTTGCGTACGATTGGTATATTGGTGTGGCGTAGCGCAACTTTATGGCAGCTGCGCTCAGACAGATGATAATCGAGAGTACGAACCATTGCCAATTCAGAACCAGTGCTGTGAAGATGATTCTAAAGTTGAATGAAGAGCTCTCCTCGAGTTCTTGTTGTACGTTGTTTGTTCCTTGGTTGATGTTCTCTTCCATTTTCTTTTCTTTGCGTTGTGTATCTAAAGCGTGTTTGTTACGTTTGCTTATTTGTTTGAGTTTCGCTTAGTGTTAAGTGTTACTTGCCTTCAGCGAGTCGCAGCAGGTATTTGCCGTATTCGTTTTTCACCATCGGTTGTGCCACCTCTACGAGCTTTTCCTTGGTTATCCATCCCTTCTTGAATGCTATCTCTTCCAGACAAGCCACCTTCTGTCCCTGGCGTTTCTCAATCACCTCGATGAAGGTGCTTGCTTCCGACAGCGAGTCGTGTGTACCAGTGTCGAGCCATGCAAATCCGCGCTGCAGTGTCTGCACTTTCAGCTCGCCACGTTTCAGGTATTCCTGGTTGACGGTGGTTATCTCAAGTTCGCCACGTGCGCTTGGCTTGATGTTCTTGGCTATCTCCACCACGCTGTTCGGGTAGAAGTAGAGTCCCACCACGGCGTAGTTGCTCTTCGGATGTTCTGGCTTCTCCTCGATGCTGAGGCAGTTGCCCTCTGCGTCAAACTCAGCCACACCGTAGCGTTCTGGGTCGTTCACGTAGTAGCCGAATACTGTCGACTTGCCGTCGCGTTCGACGTTCTGCACGCTTTCGCGCAGCAGTTTAGTGAAGCCCGCACCGTAGAATATGTTGTCGCCTAACACGAGACACGCGCTGTCGTCGCCGATAAACTCCTCGCCGATGATGAATGCCTGCGCCAAACCGCCAGGGTAGGGCTGCTCTGCATATTCGAAGTGTACACCGAAGTCACTACCGTCGCCAAGCAAACGCTTGAAGGCTGGCAGGTCGGTGGGGGTGGATATGATCAGGATTTCCTTTATATCAGCGAGCATGAGCACTGAGATAGGATAGTATATCATCGGTTTGTCGAAGATAGGTATGAGCTGCTTACTAATACCTTTGGTGATGGGGTAGAGGCGTGTGCCCGAACCGCCGGCTAAAACGATACCTTTCATATTTGTTAAATGCTTTAATTGTTCAACAATATTCTATTGATATAAATATAAAGTGCACAAAGTTAATAATAATAAGTCAGAAAATATGCTTTTATCTGCTGATTTTTGAAACCTTAATTCGTAAAATAAGAAAAAAGTCGGCATTACTTGGCGGTTATGTAATTTATTTGTAATTTTGCATAATATAGTTTAAGTTGGCATCGTGGATGTGAAACTGACGCGTGTGCTGATTTGATGTAATAAACAAATTAAATATTTATGGGATTTTTTTCAAAACTATTCGGAAAGAAAGCTGATAACGATAAAGCGAATGGTATGGAAAACTACATGCAGCTTGTGCGTGTTTACTTCCAGGCCTCAATAGCTGCAAACGTAGGCATTGCTAACCTTGCAATGCTCCCCGACCTGCGTGTGTTCAAGTCGACGCTCCATGTTCCGACAGTGAATAACAAACTCGGTGTTGGTGAGAAGAGCGCATGTCGCAAGATGCTGCGCGACATATACGGCGTTGACGACAACTTCTTTAAGGAAGTGGATGCAAGTATCCGCAAGAACTGCCGCAAGCTGCAGGATGTGCAGGTGTATCTCATCCAGTTCCAGAACTTCACGCAGGACATTATGATGCTCATGGGCAACCTTATGAAGTTCAAGCTCCGCCTGCCCTCGTTCTTTAAGAACGCCATCTACAAAATGACCGAGAAAACCGTGGCTGACATCTTCACAAAGAACGACTATAGCGATGCTGCCGTGATGAAGGCAGTTGTGGCTATACGTCAGTACGACCAGCGTTTGGGCTTCTCGCAGAAGTGGATTACCGACTTTGTGTTCCAGGTGGTGATGCTTGCCAAGAAGGAGCCGAAGGCTGGCGCAGACGACGGGCAGAAGAAGTAATGTGGCATGTTCTGGCGTAAAACACGTTTCGTCAGATTAAAAAACTCGTAATAGTTTTGCCATATTCGTAAAAATAATATAATTTTGTGGCGTAGTAAATATACGCCAATAGTCAAAACGCTGTATATGGAAGCTGAATCGAAAACTATCAACCAGTTTGCGACGCGTGTCAGGCAAATGATTCTGCAGTACCAGAGTGTAACGAAGCAGAACGAAGACTTGTGTCGTCAGGTGGCAGAGCAGCAAGAACGTATTGCGAAGCTCGAGGTTCAGCTGCAGCAACAGCGCAACGACTACGAAAGTCTAAAATTGGCACGAATGGTTGAGATCACCGATGGTGACATGCAGTCGGCGCAGAAGCGTCTTGCAAAACTCATACGCGATGTTGATAAGTGCATAACGCTCGTCAACGAGAAACAAGAATAACCATTCTTGCGCCTTAAAAACAACTTCACGATGGCTGAACAATCAACAGAGAAACTACGCATAAGGCTCCACGTCTACGACACGGACATGCCGGTGAATATCCGTCCGCAAGACGAACCGCTCTACCGCGACGCCGCCAGTCTGATAACGAAGACTATGAACACCTATGCCGAGCGATATAAAGGTCCTAAGAACGACAAGGAAATCCTTTATATGGCACTCATCGAGATAGCGTTGCGTTACGAGATGGAGAAGTCGCGTAACAACACCGAGCCGTATGACGACATCATCAAAAAACTCACCTCGGAGATAGAAGAGGTGCTGGGATGTTGAGGCGTTGAGATGTTGAGGTGTTGAGGTGCCCACCGTATATAATAAGGTGTGTAGCGTCGCGTCTTGAGATTGTATCTTTATCATCGCAAACTGCAAATAAACATTAACAAATAATAACTAACAAATAATAACTTAAAAAATGGAGATATTCATTACAGCCTTAGTGGCACTTATAGCAGGTGGCGTTGTAGGCTATTCTATTTTCCGTTACGTGATAAAAGGAAAATATAATGAAATGGTAGAAGCCGCCAATAAGGAGGCAGAAGTAGTGAAGGAGAAGAAACTCCTCGAGGTGAAGGAGAAGTTCCTCAACAAGAAGTCGGAGCTGGAGAAGGAAGTGCAGCAGCGCAACCAGAAGATACAGCAGAGCGAGAACCGCTTGAAGCAGCGCGAGATATCGCTCAACCAGCGTCAGGAAGAACTCGGACGTCGCAAGCAGGAGGTAGAGCAGTCTCAGCAGCGCATCGACAACGAGAAGAAACTCCTCGCCATCAAGCAGGACGAACTCGACAAAATGCAGACCAAGGAGCGCGAGAAGCTCGAAGAACTCTCTGGTCTTAGCGCAGAGGAGGCTAAGAACCGCCTCGTAGAGAGCCTTAAGGACGAGGCTCGCACCGATGCTGCATCGTACATCAACGAGATTATGGACGAGGCTAAGCTCAACGCCAACACACAGGCAAAGAAAATCGTCATCCAGACCATACAGCGCGTAGCAACCGAGACCGCTATCGAGAACTCCGTGTCGGTGTTCCACATCGACAACGACGAGGTGAAGGGTCGCATCATCGGTCGCGAGGGCCGCAACATCCGCGCTCTTGAGGCAGCTACAGGCGTAGAAATCGTGGTAGACGACACACCGGAGGCAATCGTCATCTCAGCGTTCGACCCCGTTCGTCGCGAGGTTTGTCGCCTTGCCCTCCATCAGCTCGTAGCCGACGGACGTATCCACCCGGCACGCATCGAGGAGGTAGTGGCAAAGGTGAAGAAGCAGCTCGACAACGAGATAATAGAGACCGGTAAGCGCACAGCCATCGACCTCGGCATCCACGGCTTGCATCCGGAGCTTATCCGCATCGTCGGCAAGATGAAGTATCGTTCGTCTTACGGTCAGAACCTCTTGCAGCACGCTCGCGAGACAGCCAACCTCTGTGCTGTTATGGCTGCCGAGCTCGGATTGAACCCGAAGAAGGCAAAGCGCGCTGGCTTGCTCCACGATATCGGTAAGGTGCCAGACGAGGAGAGCGAGTTGCCGCACGCACTCTACGGCGCTAAGATAGCAGAGAAGTTTAAGGAGAAGCCCGATATCTGCAACGCTATCGGTGCCCACCACGACGAGATGGAGATGAACACGCTGCTCGCTCCGATCGTACAGGTGTGCGACGCTATCTCGGGTGCACGTCCTGGCGCACGTCGCGAGATTGTAGAGGCTTACATCAAGCGTCTCAACGACCTTGAGGCAATCGCTATGTCTTACCCAGGCGTAACAAAGACATACGCCATCCAGGCTGGTCGTGAGCTCCGCGTAATCGTGGGTGCCGACAAGATGGACGACAAGGAGACTGAGAAACTCTCAGGCGAGATTGCCAACAAGATCCAGACCGAGATGACTTACCCGGGACAGGTGAAGATTACAGTCATCCGCGAGACACGTTCGGTAGCTTACGCTAAGTAATAAGGTGTAAATAAAACTTTAAAATCAAATACTCTAATGCTCAAAGCCATAGCCCAAAAGTAGGCAATACGCCCTTGGGGCTATGGCTTTGTTCTTTTAAAATTGCTAATTATGGGAGAAGCTAAAACAACGGTGATGAAGTCGCGCACCAAGAGTAACATGAAGGACCTCGTTTTTATCATGCTCGGCATCCTTTCGTATTCTGTTGGTTACACAGCGTTCATCTTGCCCGAGAAAGTCGTTATGGGTGGTGCGTCTGGTATTGCAGCACTTGTTTTCTATGCAACCGAGATTCCTACATGGATTTCGCTTGCCGTAATCAACTGTACGTTGCTGCTCATTGCCCTCAAGGCACTGAACCTACAGTTCATCATACGCACCTTAACCGGCGTGGGCATCCTGCTATTCTTCGTCGGTGTGCTTCAGCCGTTCTTCGAGGCTCACCCAATCATCACGGCAGGCGAAGACAAGTTCATGCACGTGCTCATAGGCGGTGCGATGGGCGGTGCAGGCTTGGGTCTGGTCTTCTCGCATAATGGCTCTACTGGTGGCACCGACATCATCACCGTGCTGCTCAACAAGTACTTCAACATGAGCTTCGGACGCGCCATGCAGTTTGTCGACTGCACCATCATCTGCTCATCCTACCTGCTCTTCCGCAGCACCGAGACCATCGTCTACGGTGTAGCCTTCACGCTCGTAGCCACCATCGTCTGCGACTATGTCATCAATGGCTCACGCCAGACGGTGCAGTTCCTCATCATCTCGAAGAAGTATCAGGAGATAGCCGACGCTATCAACACCGACGTGCGTCGCGGTGTGACGCTCATCGAGGGTAAGGGCTGGTACAGCAAGAAAGATGTCGACCTACTCATCGTCCTCACGCGTAAGTACGAGTCGCAGGAAGTGTTCGCCGTAATCAAGGCAATCGACCCCGACGCCGTCGTTTCGCAGACATTCTGCCAGGGTGTCTTCGGCGAGGGCTTCGATAAGATCAAGTAATGTTGAGATGTTGAGGTGTTGAGTTTTGAAACTTATGTAGGAGGGTATGGCATCCTGCCATACCCACGCAGCCATAAAATAGGTGTTGAGATGGTGAAATGTTGAGGTGGTGAGTTGTTCAGTTGTGAGTTTTGAGACTTATGTAGGAGGGTATGGCATCCTGCCATACCCACGCAGCCAGAAGATAGGTTTTGACTACGGCGGAATGCCGTAGCCTCCTACATTATACCTCAATACGCGAAAAAAATCCTCCATATCTACCAGTTATGTTGTAAGTCATTTATTCTCAGTAAAATAAAGGCTGGAAGATAACTTTAAAAACGAGTTATCTTCCAGCCTTTCTTCCATTCAAGACCTTCTATCTTCCAGTCTCGAAAAAACTTTTTTCTGAAAAAACTTGACAACGCTTGCGCAATATTATACCTTTGCAAGCAATTTTAGAAACACTATAAACTAAAAAAACAAAGTACAATGGAAAACACAAACATCAACGACGCTGCTATCAAGCGCAGCAACATCCCAAACAACTGGCCCTATTGCTTCAATTCCAACTGCAAACGCTGCAACGAGTGCATACACTTTCGCTCGTCCGTCGCACTCGACTCCTCACGCACGCAGGGTAATGCGATTTTTCCCACAGCCCTGCGGGCAGACGGTTCGTGCGATCACTTCAAACCAGTGCGCATGGTGCGCTTGGCATCAGGATTTAAGCAGCTGTTTGAAGATGTGAAACTACGCGATGCCTCAAACTTGCGCCTGCTGATGAGGAAATACTTCGGCGGAACAAGTATGTACTATCGCTATCATTATGGAAAGTCTAAACTCGTGCCCGAGCAGCAAGAGTGGATAAAGCAGCTCTTCGCACAGTACGATTACACGAACGTAGTATTTGATGACTCGAAAGAAGAGGTCGACTTTCTGTAGTTTTTTTTACCCTTTTCCCATTATTCTCGCTCTGCGATAACCATGTTGCCGTAGCACAACAACCATGTTGCCGTAGCGTGGCAATAAAGTTGTCGCAGCGTGGCAATAACGTTGTCGCAGCGTGAGAATTATAACAACAACACAAAACACCAATAACCATGAAAAACGAAACAACCGCACTAAACCCAATCGACCGCATGATCGACTTCCTCACCACGCACTACGCCTTTCGCTACAACACCGTTATGAACTGCACCGAGTATCGCTCCGTCGACAGTCCAGTAGACAGCTTCGAACCACTCGATTTGCGCACGCGCCGACGCATCATTCTTGAGGTGCAGCGCGAAGGCATTGAGGTGAGTCAGAACGACATACGCAACTATATCGACTCCGACTACGTTCGCCAGTACGACCCCGTCGGCGACTACCTCGCCGAGTGCGAAGGCGTATGGGACGGACACGACCACATCGGCGACCTCGCCCACACCGTGCCAACCGACACACCGCTATGGCGCGAGTGGTTCACCACGTGGCTGCTCGCCATGGTGAGCCAGTGGCAAAACCAATCCTCCAGACTCTATGGCAACAGCGTTGCACCACTGCTCATCTCGCCACAGGGCTACAACAAAAGCACGTTCTGCCGTCGCCTGCTGCCCGATGCTCTGAAGTGGGGCTACACCGACAGCCTTGCCCTTTCCGATCGTCGCCAGGTGATGCTCGCCATGTCGCAGCAACTGCTCATCAACCTCGACGAGTTCAACCAGATCTCGCCGCGTGTGCAGCAAGGCTTTCTGAAGAACATCATTCAGCTGCCGTCGGTAAAAGTGAAACGCCCGTTCGGCACCCACATCGAGGAACTACCTCGCAAAGCATCGTTCATCGCCACCAGCAACATGACCGACATCCTCGCCGACCCCTCGGGCAATCGCCGTTTCATCGGCATCGAGCTAACCGCGCCCATCGACACCAGTCGCGTGCCCGACCACCGTCAGCTCTTCGCCCAGGCACTGCAGCTCCTGCGCAACGGTCGTCGCAGCTGGTTCGACAAGGCAGAGACCGAGCAGATAATGCTCTGGAACCGACGTTACGAGATACAGGAACCCGCCGACCAATACTTCAGCCTCTGCTTCTCCGTCGCCGCCGACCCGCTCGACCCCGCCGCCGAGTGGCTCTCCACCGCCGAAATCTTCGACGTCATTAAGCAGAAGGTCGGTTCCTCCCTAAAAGCCAACACCCTCATCGCCTTCGGTCGCAAGCTTGCCAACATGCCAGGCATGCACCGCCGCAAGTGCGAAACCTGCACGCGCTATCTTGTGAAGAGGGTAGGGCAGTAGGCTGGTAGATAGCCCGTTCCGGCTGGAAGATAAGCAGTTGAGGCTGGCAGATAGCCCGTTCAGGCTGGCAGATAGGCTGGCAGATAATCCCTTCTCAGCCATATCTTCCAGCCTTTATAATGTTGATAATGAGCACTGTACAGCAATCCTGGAAGATATGGCAGATTTTTTCATGCACTTGATATCTTGTAGATATTACTTGTAAATATTACGTGCTATTTCCCGAATATCGACTTTAATATCATTTTTCCGATTTTCCTCTCTATACTAGCTTTAGTCGTAGGAATGCCAGTTTGGCGAGCTATTTTTTGTTTTGCCTGAGTTATACCTAAAGCCCTTTTCCAAGAGAACGAAAGCCCAGAAATTCCAGTGCTTGATTTTCTTTTTCTCATTTTCTTATCCTATTTTATGGTACATTCATTGTTTTAAAAAAAGATGGAACCACACAAAAATCTTTATGCAGTCCCATCTTGAAGTATTATTATTTTGTCAACAGATGCCAGATTTCACGTACCCAAAGTACGAATGAAGAACCAATGATGATTATCACCCAGTCTATCAGTTTCAATCCCTCAACATTGAAGAACTGCTGCAAACCAGGTATTTCAACCATTGCAATCTGACCAACAAGGATAATTGCCACAATCGTAAGCAAACCATTGCATCCCTTGAAATGTAATGCGCTGCGCCCTGTCTCAAATGCTCGGGCATTGAAGAGATAGAAGAAGTGGGTCATTACGAAAGTCGTGAAGAGCAATGTCAGCTCGTATGTAGACACGTGTCCCTTGGCTCCCAACTGCAGGTGAAGGAGGTCGGTAAGCTGATTGACTTCAGCGTGCTGGAAGATATAAAGCATTCCGAGCAGCATCAGGAAGAAGAAACCACCTACACCTATAATCTCTCGAAGCATCGGTTTGTTGAGGATAAACGCATTGCGGTCGCGAGGTCTGTCTTTCATCACACTCTCAGATGGTGGCAGTGAGGCAAGAGCCATAGCTGCGAAGGTATCCATAATGAGGTTTATCCACAGCATCTGCGTAACTGTAAGAGGAGATTCCGTACCCATGAATGCACCACATAGAACAAGGAAACAAGCTGTCACGTTCACCGTCAGCTGGAACAAGAGGAATCGCTGGATGTTCTGATACAGCGAACGTCCCCACATTACTGCCTTGCCGATACTGCTGAACGAGTTGTCGATAATGGTAATATCGGATGCTTCCTTTGCCACACTCGTTCCGTCACCCATTGACAGACCTACATGAGCAGCACGGAGAGCTGGCGCATCGTTGGTTCCGTCGCCTGTTACAGCAACTACCTGGTTCTTCTTCTGCAAGGTCTCCACCAGACGTTTCTTGTCCATAGGACGAGCACGAGAGATAATCTTCAAGTCAAGAATGCGCTCCTGTAATTCTGTATCCGACAATGCTGCAAATTCGGGACCTGTAATGATATTACGTTCCGTATCCTTCGCATTATCCCAAAGGCCAATCTGACGTGCAATTTCCTTTGCTGTTCCGGGAGTATCACCTGTTACAATCTTCACGCTTATACCTGCATCAACGCATTCTTTAACAGCAGAAGGTACATCCAGTCTTACAGGGTCAGCAATGGCAGCAACTCCTATGAAGCAGAGCTTGTCTGCGACTATCCTGTTGTCTTCAATCGCTTTATCACCATCGTTCAATACCTGGTAGGCGAAGCCAAGAGTGCGCATTGCGCGATTCTGATATTCTGTCAGTTGCTTTTCAACATCCTCTTTGCTTACAGATGTTTCCTTGCAAAGACCGAACACTATCTCGGGAGCACCCTTCACATAAAGCACCTTCTTGCCTTTCAACGCTACAGACTCTACTATGGTTGCCATATACTTGCGTTCTGTAGAGAATGGCACCTCCGCAACAGTCTTTACACTCTCACGTATCGCACGATAGTCAACGCCCTTCTTATTCAACCAAAGAAGCAAAGCTCCTTCTGTAGGGTTGCCAAGAATCTGCGGTTTTTTATTGTCAGAGAAATCAATGGACGCAGTAGAGTTTACGGCAATACCCTCATCCAGAACCTCCTTTGGAGTATCGCCATACACCTTCATCTCGTCCACGCTCATCAAGTTCTGCGTCAGCGTTCCCGTCTTGTCCGTACAGATGACAGTTGTTGCTCCCATAGTTTCACAGGCATGCATCTTTCTTACAAGGTTGTTGGTCTTGAGCATACGGCGCATACTATAAGCCAAACTCAAAGTGACAGCCATTGGCAAGCCCTCCGGCACTGCCACAACCACAAGCGTTACAGCAATCATCAATGTCTGAAGAACGTATGCTATGAACGGAGCGACCTGCTCCATTGAACCGAAACAGTCGGTTCCATTTGTCACGAAGTACATAATGATACGTCCGATGACAATAAGTGCAGCAAAACCATAGCTTACTTTGGTAATCCAGTCACTCAATCCATCGAGCTGCTCATTGAGCGGGGTCTTCACGCTGTCGTCAATCTGTACAGCCTCAAATACCTTACCTTGTTCTGTCTTGTCACCAACAGCAAGTACACGGCATATTCCATGACCCTCCATAACCTTAGTGCCTTTCATTACATGGTTTGTAGGATAGGTGCCAGCCTTTTCGAAATCTTTCGCATCGACGCTCTTGCCACACATCGGTTCACCAGTCAATGTTGACTCATCCATGTGCAATGACGTAGCCTCAAGCAATTCGCTATCTGCAGGAACTTCCTCACCAGTATTGAGAATCACGATGTCGCCGACAACAATATCCTTACGAGGAATTTGCGTAGTGTTGCCATTGCGGATCACCTCCACAGGCTCATCATCGTTCACCTGATTGAGAATCGTGAACTCCTTGTCAGCCTGCAACTCAAAATAGAAGGCAAGCCCCGTTGCGAGAAGGATGGCAACGAATATTCCTACCGGTTCAAAGAATACGGCAGCACCCTGTCCGAGTCCGAAGAACTCGTAGCATGAAATACCTATCGATAACGCACCGGCAATCATCAGAATGATGATGAGGGGGTCGCCGAACTTCTCCAAGAACTGTTTCCATAAAGGTTCTTTCTCTGGTGGTGTCAAAACGTTGGCACCATTCTTTCTGCGGCTTTCGAGCACCTGGGCATCGGTCAAGCCTGTGTAGTGATGTTTTTGTTCCATATTATAAAAAATATCTACTATAATAAAACGCAATTTGGACAGAAGGCATACTGTCATCCATCTGTCCAAATCTTTGTTATTTAACGTCTGTATCCATTACGATACATTTCATTCACGCGTTTCTGAACAGCCTTATAATCAGAACCAAGTTTTGATTTACGTTCTGTTCCATTACCATAAACTCCGTCCCAAACCTGTATCGCTTTTTCTTCTACAGAGCTATTGGAAGTCGATACAGAAGCAGAGATTTGCTTTGTAGGTTCATCGGAATTTGTTGGTGCAGCAGAAACATCACCTGTATTTTCACCAACATTGTTTTGTTCTTGTTCAGTCTCTGGGGCTGTTGCCTTCTTCACATTTGAAACTGTATCAGGTCTTTCTTTTTCTGTTGAGTCTGAAACAATCGTATTAGTTGGCTCAGACTCTTTTTCTTGACCTGAACCACAGCTACGATAAGCAACAAATGCCAAAATTGCCAATACAACAACAATAACAGCTATCAATTTACCTCGATTGTTCGATGTACATGTGTTTTCTTCTGTAGAACCATCTATCAAGCTATCAGGCTTTTTTATAGAAGTATCGGCTACAGGAACTTCTTCTTTTTCTATTTCGAAATGTCGCTCAACATGCTTTTCCATGTTAAAGCTACGAGTCGATTTCCTTTGTTTTTTGTTATCAACCATAATTGTAACCTGTTATTCTTTAACTTGCGTAGATGTCAATAAGTGTTTCCAAGCCACCGACATGTCCAACCCCAACTGCTTCAAACTCCCAATCACCATCTTCGTTTACAACAAGTTTAGCGACTGACAAAGCGGTCTCTTTCGTGAAAGCCTCAGCAAGTTCATATCGACACAGTTCTTCATCATTTTCAGCATTGATGACACTGATAAACGCTCCTTTTACATCTCCGAAAGTTTTGCCTTCATCATGTATAGAAACAACAAAGACTATCTCACAAACATTTGGGTCAACTTTGTCCAAATTAACGTCAATCTGCTCTCCAGAATCTCCATCACGGTCATCAAGAGAACCTAAGACTGCTTCATCACTTGACATTGGACGTGTTTCTGCCATCCATCTACGCTTATTGCCATACACAGCACGGTCAAATGGTTTCTCTCGATTCTCTGAATTGTAGAATACAAAACCTGCATCATCCAAGATGACACCTTCATCTCCGCAAAGGAAAGTAGAAGCATCAAGGTCTGCATCAGAATCCCAATCCAAAACGACCTTTATCTTACTTAATCCATCAGACTTCGCTATTTTAAAGCGTTCGCCCTTGGATAAATTGAATCTTCCCATAACTTTTATTTTTAGGATTTATACTATGCGTAAATGTCTATCAAAGTCTGCATACCTCCATCATGACCTTCGCCTAAAGCTTCAAATTCCCATTCGCCTTCATCGTTGCAAACGAGTTTTGCAGCCTCAACGGCAGTTTCCGTAGAGAACTTTTCCTTGAGATTGTACTTACAAAGCTCTTCGCCTGTCTCTTCATTAGAGATTGTGATAGATGGCTCACGTACTGAACCAAAAGTCACACCATCCTTATCACCATGATAAATGGTTACACAGAAGATGATTTCCTGAACTTTAGGACTCACCTTAGAAAGATCTACGTGCATAGTCTCTCCTGACTCATCTCCCTCTTCATCATCACCAAGGTCATCAGCAGAGCCAAGAACTGAACCATCTGCAGATACAGGAACAGTTGCAGCTCTCCAATGAGCCTTATTGCCATGAACAGCCTTGTTAAAAGGCTCAACTTCACCAGTCTTTGGATTTGCACGACGATTAGAATTGTAGAACACGAAGTCTGCATCATCCATGATCATGCCATCTGCACCAACAAGGAAAGCAGATGCATCCAAGTCTGAACCAGACTTCCAATTGAGGTCTATCTGCACTTTCTCTAATCCTTCACTCTTGTCAAGCGCAAAGCGCTCACCTTTTTCAATTTGAAATCTTGCCATAATCTTACGTTTTAGTCGTTTGTTATATTGTTTTATATTGTTTTATAAGTTGCTCTATCTCTGCAGTTGCTAAACCATACTGTCGATAAAGAGCCAAACTATTTTCCAACTCCTTGATGGCATTCTGTTTGCTTGTCACATTATGACTTCGGCGAACAGAGTCAATGCCGCTTACATACGAGGCTATATTGCGCTTCGCTCTAATCAGTTTAGAACAAACTTGTGCCATTTCCGAATTACCTTCTTCTGATGCAAATTTTCGCTTTGCCTCGGCAAACTGCCCTTTTTGGAGCAATTTCTCGGCAGAACTCATTGCTTTTTTAGCAGAAACTGCAGGTTTTTCTTCTTTTATAATTACGCCTTCATTTAATCCATATTCCTTGCGTATGTCTGCTAAACCAGAATCAAACTCATGAATATTGTCATTTTGCAAACGCACTTCCAACTTCTCCAAAGCGACAACTGCATCATCTTTCCTTCCTATTCGTAACAATGCCTTTATATCGGCCATTTCCCCGTGAAGTTCTCTTCGCAATTTCTTTAAGTCAACAACCAGAGATTTCTTTGGGCATTCTGAAATTGGATTAAGAACTGGACGTTGCTTTTCTTTCGATAGAGAGTTTTTTTTCACAACCCTATCTACACCTTTCATCATATTTTCTAATTCGACATCCCAATCTGGAAAGCTGTTTTGCTCAAGCCAGAGTTTTAATTCATCATAAATAGCATAAGCCCCCTTTATATCACTTCCTCGAAGTTTTGCCTTTATATCAGCCATCATAATACGAACCTTTTTTTTATCCGTAGGAGACGGTGTATGAATGGCATTATTTTCTAACGAGCATGAAGAATATGGAGGAACTACTATATTATCAGTCCCTTTAGAAAACAGATTGCTTACTTCATAATTAGCTTTCTTTACCAAGCTAAGCAGTCGGTCAAGCATCAAGTTTTTCTCTTTTTCCAAAACTTTCTTTACTGGATAAGCCAATGCCATCTGACTAAAGATATTTTCAAAATAATCTGTAGCAGCATTCCCAACAAGTATTATCTGGCATTGTTGAATACTTAACCCATTGTTTGTTAACGCCTCGTTCAAATGATGCGAAACCAACCGACAAGACTCTCCTATTGCTGACATATCCAATTCATCACGAGAAAGACAATAATCTTGCATTGATCCATCACTCATACACAAGACATCATTTACCGTTCTCAAATTGCTATTCAGAAATTTCAAAGCCGCATCTCTCAATACATTCTCTTCAGGCTCACGAGGCTGATAATTGTAATTATTGAGTCCTGCCCAAATCAAATCAATTGCTTGCTTCAATCTTGGGTCGCTTCCTTGCCCTTCTATTCTTACCAAATCAGCAAGTGACTTATCCGTCACCGCATCATAGAATTGTAAGATTAAGTCATTCTTATCAACCGATACCATAATGGCAACTTTTGATTTCTGCTTTTCTGGCAAAGAATCCATGATAATAGGCAACAAAAGTTGATGGTAGCTAATAGAACAAATATTCTGAAAGCCACCTTTTTCAAAAGGACTTGTAATAAAGAGTTTTTTGTCTGTATCTAATTCTGGAGTAAACAAAAACACCAATGGTAACTTCGAGACATTGCTGTCAATATTTCCCACTTCACCATAAAAACGGTCAGACAAAATCTTACCTATATAATCCTTGATCGCATAGAACGGCAATTTATTGAGTTACTCATCACGTCCAGCGAATCTGAACGTCCGCATTTCTTTGCATGTATCAAAGATATTAGCAAAAGCATTTGGTGCAAGTTGTTTGGTAGCGGATTCCAAGGCACTTTTACCTATCACAAACTCATTGCCTACGCATTCTATGGCAAAAGGCATCTCACTTCCGCCATCCTGCATGAAATCGACAAAGCGATTGTCGCCATCCATGCGATTATAGCGGAAGGAGATAGTATTACGCGATATAGTTACCAATATGCAATAATTCACTTTCTTATGTCTTTATATGTTATCAACTTTTAAATATATCCATCAAGAACTCATCGTAGAACTTCATACCTTCAAGAATGATGATAGGAGCCACATAATCGAACTTGTCTTGACGACGAGCCTTCTGCATCTCTGGAAGATTCTGAATATAAGTATTGATGTTTGTCATTGACATGATACCATTCATCATTTTAGGCAAATCCACCATGTCTTTTCCGAAAAGACCATTTACATACTTATAGAATATTCCTGCAAAATTGTAGAAACACATTTTGTTTTTATCCAAAGAATTTGGAGACTTGAAACAAACCCCAATACTCTCCATAAAGTCAGAAGTTATGCTATCTTCAAAAGTTAACTCTTCATCCTTTCCTGTACTAGTATTGTAGAGCGTGAATCCACTTTCACCAATAATCTCAATAATCTTATCAGAGATTTGCAATGGGCTTGCGATGGTCTTAGCCAATCCCTTAGATACTTCAAACTTTACCTCATTAGCTTGTTTGGTCTGGATATCTATATTTGGCCATCCACCAAGATTACTCTTGACTACATCAATGCCACCCATACCCATACAGAACATCTCCATATAGTATTTTCTCGCAATTTCTTTATTTATGGTATATAACCACTCAAAAATACGAGAACCCTTGCCTGCAAAGATAATCTTTACCTTTGGTCGCCAATCAGCCTTAAACATAGGCAACTCATCAGACTGACGTGCTTCCTTTACCAATTTTATCGCCAATTGTCCTGCATAATAAGTGATAAGACCTGTAACATACATATCCACACAGAACAAAGGACAACATTCTGTCGAAAGAATTTGATAAAACTCTGCAAGTTGTTTTGTGTCCAACTGATCGACCACTTGTTCGAAATAATAAGGGGCTGTAGCTGCTGAATAGAGTTTTTGTCCATCATTAAATCCAAGTAATTTCAAGTCGTTGCGATGGCAGATATTAGTCAAAGCCTTCTCAAACTTAACATCCATGAATTTGGTTGCAGCTGAGATTCGCTGGGCTGCAAAACGTATTGAATTCTGTTTCAACATTTTGCTTGCCTCATTGTCCTTACAGATTACTGAAATATCCGTCGTACTTCCACCAACATCAAAACAGAATGTCAATTCATTTGTACTATTGATATTGTATGAAAGGAAATTAGCCACAGCACAAGCTTCTGTCATAGCTTTACTTGTATCTATATCCTTAAATTCAAACCTAAATGGATCTCTATTAGGCACAAGTGGCTTTGGGTCTTTTTTTATTTGTTGAGAAGAAAATGCTCCAAAAGGATTATCACTATCATCAAATGCACTTGTAGAATTGGATAAAGAAACCTCATTCTGTGGAGAAGCAAAAGTATCCGTTGAGCCAAAGGCATCACCTCCAAATGGGTCGCCTCCCCCAAAAGGATTATCATTGCTAAAGCCATCATTGGATATGCTTTCAGAAATATCTTCCGTTGTTCCAAACCCACTAGACCCCATATCACCTGTATTCATACCAGGAATTGTAGAAACTGATAATGGTACAGGATTTCCAGCAACATCTATCACAGGAGATACATGTTGCAAAGACTGCCAGATTTGGTTATATTGTAACATCAGATTATAGCCCATTGCCGAAGGATATGACCATCTGAGAACATTCGGGACAAACCCTTTGACAAACAACTCTGCATAAATGTGCAGCAATAAAGAAGACAAGAAAGCTTGCTTATGAGCCTTGTCTTCTTCTCGCTCACTCCATTTCATATTATGAATGAGCTGAACAATATTCTGACCACCTCGGAAACCAAGTGTCATTGTATCATCTGTTACATTGTCAACAGGCAAGTGACGACAAAAGCATGGAAATCCTCCTTGCACAGCCTCACTACGCATGGTGTTTATACCATCTATATCATTCTTAGGCAAACGTTGGTCATCATGGATGGCGAGAATACTCTTAATAGCATTAGAATACAATTCTTCATTTTGGAAGAAAAGTACATTGCGTTCGGCAGGAACTTGATTGGCATTGGTACCCAAATCCGTAAAGAGTGATACTCTTTGTCCCGTGAATTGTATGCCTTCCGCATGTTGCATCTGCCCATCATGATAGGCTACAGAAGTATTTGTACTTCCAAAATCCATACCCACAGTAACATTACTCAATGTGCGATTCACATCAAGCATATCCATAGGCAAGCCATTATTAGCATTCAATACACTACTATAATGTATCAAGACAAAACCACTTTCACAACCCGTAATATGGGTAAATCGTACTCCTCTAAAAGGATGCTTACTCTCATATATTTCATACTTATACTTACGAACAGCTGTACGACTATCACTTGTCACCAAGAGTTTTGCATCACCCAAAGCTACACCTTTATCTGCTAGATATTGAATATTACCATCGTAATCTGTAATAATCTCATTATCTTGCTTTTCATCGCCAGCGAAAGGAACAGCACTGTACTGACAATCCTCTTGGCGAGCATTATGTGGCATTTCTGAATACAAGAAATAGCGATTCCATGCACTAGATATGAAATTTGGCCATACTACAACATCTTTATTTCTCTTAAAGATGCCACTCACTTTGTATTCTATAGGTATCGTTTTCTCTTTTCTATCACCATTTTCGTTCACGACCGATATGGTTAGTTTCACTGACAGAATAGATTTTTCCTCATCAAATTCTGCGTTCATGTGCGAATTGATGCTGATACCTACCTGGATATATCCTAACAAAGTGCTAACATTACGCCCAAACACAACCAATCCCTTTGGGCTCAAAGGAATTGCAAAAAATGCATAATCTGTGCTACCAGTCTTATGCGCTCTCAACAAAAATATTGGTAATGTTGCAATATCCTTTTCTCCTTTTTCATACTCACGAGGAAGCCAAACTCTCAGTATTTTGGAATTTTTAGGCAACAAAAGCTCCTCAGGCTTAAATGCTTTAGATTCTCCATCAGCATCTGGAGTCGCCGTTATAACTCCATTATGTCCATAAAGTTCCTCTGTATAATTAAGAAACCCAAAAGGCAAGCCAAAGCCTTGCACTGGCAGAGCGCTGGCATTGTTCTCATCAAGTTTACGGTCACGTATGAGTTTCAATATTTCATTACGCCATGTGCCCAACTCGCCCTTTATCCCTTCGTATGTGAGTCCAGCTTGTTTATAGTAGTCTTCCAACTGCTTCACGCGAGGCAGTAACTTATCTACATAAGCAAACAAGTTTAGCAATTGTTCGTCAGAAATCGTACTATGTAAAGGATCCGTGAAACGATGTGTCGTTGGATCTACAAAAGCTGCATTTTTATCAATATCATACGATACGGATGTAAAGAACAGAGAGCGAGGTGAAGTTGCACCAACAACTTGTTTATTATATTTAATAAGGTATAAGAACGGCTTTACTTGATCATTTTTTGCCTTACCTTGCTCTGCCCAAAGACCACGGTCATTCATTAGCATATTGCCAAAAGCACCCTTGGGCTCATACATATTCTCCGTGGTCTTCATATCCTTACCATCACTATAAGCAAGGGTAATTCGACGTATTTCTATTGCCGTATTATTCAAGGCTATACATGCAATAAGTCCACGCCATTCATCCACAAGATTCACATAATATTGATTAAGTCCAACGGAAGCGTCTTTACGAATCGTCTGAATCTCATTAAGTGCATGACTGAAAAGATCAGCACGAGCAAACACTGTTGGCACGCCCGAAACAATGGCACTAACATCCACACCATCTTGAATAGATGGTGTTTCTATATCTCTTGTAAAAGCCTGTATGCTTGAAGTCAAATCCTGCCATTGCCCAGCAGCACCTTGCTGTTGGCTGCGAGGTTTGACATTGATTACTAATGCTTTAATATCTGGCATAAGATTTTATTTTTAAACATTTATAATTTAGCACTAAAAGGAATTGTGCGATTAATGGCATTAAACATGTGAGCCAAGAAGCGTTCTTTCATCGTGCTGACGTTCTGCTTATCTGCAACTGGAGGACATTTTGGAAGATTTTTAATAAAATCGTCATAATCAGTACGTTTGTCCGTTTTAAACAATCCTGATTTCTTCTCCTCTTGAATTTCTTTACATGGGTCCATCGATGCAAGGGCCATAACATTCTCCTCGAATACTTTTGAAGGGAACAAAAAACGGCTTACTCCTGCCATGCGGACCGAATTGTAAACTTGATAAATCCATCCTCGCACAACGGAACCGTTCATAATACTATAAGCAAACTCCTTCATATAGTCGTCAATCTCCTTAGATTGTTCTTTATTCATATCATTATAGTCAGGTATTTGCTGCTCCGCAAGTCGAGCGATAAATCCACGTGTACCTCTCGTTTCATTGGCTACATTATTATTCTGCAACAAGGCACCACCATGCTTCGAAAGTATGATATGCGCCAAAGTCAAGAATGAGCCCAACTTTTGCATAAACTCTGAAGCCTTGGATTGACTCACGAAATCTGTTCCTCTGAATGTCAAATTCTTTGCCTCGTCCAATTCCACAGAACGATAAAGATATTGAGCTGTAGTATTATGTAAATTTTGCTCGTCAAGCGTAAAGAAATCATAAGCTGCACAAGCGCTCATTAACTCCACGACGTGGCAAGCATTTTTTTGCTCTGCACCACCAGTAATAGTATTGCCATTATTACTGTCTGAAACATTTAGATCTTTAGCTGGCCAACCGATATGATAGAGACGCTTGTAACGTTCTTTCACGGTCTTATCATTCTGATAAAACTGCAAAGCAGCCTGTGAGTTGATGGCAAAATAATCAGACGAAGCTATCAGTTTTTCATCCTTTCGTTGTGCATCCGAAGGAGATTGAAAACTAAAATACTCTGTTAGCAATGTTGCCCCAAACTTCACTTTGTTAAAGTCTATCGTATTTTGAGAAATGATATTACCTGCCTCTTTCAAAGCCTCTGGAACTACAGGTATAGAAGAAGCACCTGTTCCTCCAAATACAGAACCAAATACAAAGACACGAGCACCTGTTCCACTTTTCTGCAACTCTGTCAGAAAATCAGCTAACTGTTGTTCTGGCTCTGTTGCCTTAGCTTTATTTTCCACATAGTGACATGCCGCTTCAACGATTCCATGATACATAAGCATTGAGCCCAAATGTGTTTGCGCACGATACCCATGTTCTAGATTGAAACTCTGCACCGTATCATGTTCCAAGAAAAGGTCTGCCAAGTCATGGTCATCCTCCTCCGTTTCTTGCCCAATTCCTTGCGTAGCACTCAACTTAGAATAAGTACTACGATTTGCCATTGAATAATCTGTATAAAAACGATAAAGGCTCAACTTAGAAGAGAAGAAGGTATTAGAATTCGGACTTCCTCCTGGTGATTCAGGATTGTCAGTCTTCACCTTATTGTAAAGCTCTATCAATCGTTCTACACGACCTTTATTACCATTACTTTGGTCGGTATCAAGGGTAAGTATGTTAATTTCTTCATTATCAAACATACCTATTGCACAAAGATGCACAAATGCCTCCAAGCATCTCATTCCCGTACCACCAATGGCTATAACAAACAAACTATCTTTCATAATAGAAATTTCATTTAGAACCAAGAACCCAACTTACCTTGCTTGTTTGCCTTGGAAACAACAAGACCGAGCACAACATATACTATCCATGAGACACAAAGTCCAATGAACATGTGAAGCATAAAAGTATTTTTCTTTGAGCCTGTCTTCAATCCGATATATACAAACAGGAAAGCAAGCAATGCTGAAACGACTGGGGCAACTATACTGGAAAACCAAAAGATACTCTTACGCTTTCCTACATCACTTAAATTTGGCTGATAAGAAACATTGTTAGACAAAATAATTGCCAACACTAACGCCAACACTGCTGCCACCAAGGCACAAATATAAACAGGAATAATAACCTCTGACATACTTTTTCTTTTTATTTGGTTTAACGATTGTTATTGATTCATTCTAATGAAATAGCTATATACGCAACTGCCTTGAGGATTGCAATGCTGCAACACATTTCTAACAGCAGAACTGAGGCAATTGTTTCCAGACCAAGAGAACAAACTGTCTATTTGAGAGCCAAGGTTAGGCTCGGCATTAGCGACAACAATATCTATACGATAAAGCCCTGAAGTTTCCTCATTGCCAGCTATTACACCTCCAAACTGAGGATTTAAATCTACAGCCAACTCTGCTTCATGTCCCTTCGTCTTAGCAAAAGTTTGAGCAAACAGGCCTTGGTCAAAAGCTACTACCCCTTGGATGTCACTAATACTTCTGCCTCCCAACTTTACATAGTCAAACTCTGGCAGTAGTTGTCCTTGCTCATCATAAAACTCAGAACTCTCGGATGGAATATCTACTTGCTTTTCTCCTTCTACCACTGTTGTCTTAGGCTTATATTGCATAGCTGTATACCAATTCATATAAAGCTCAAAATCCTTACCTATATCTGTCATTCTTACAGCCAATCCTTTAATTTGATAAGAATCAACATTTGAGAAGTCTGCATACAGATTTTGGAACAAATGACGGAAACGATATTGCAATGGAATTTCTTCTTCCTCTTGTCCTCGAGCATTTTCTACAATCGCAGCCCAATCTTCGTCAAATGTGTATAGTTCTGCACGTGCCCCCATCAAGAAATTAAATCCATCTTCCTTTCCATTTTCAATAGAACCAGTTACCACATCATCTCCATTCTGGTCATGATAAGTTCCTCCAAGACATGGACCTGCATAAGCTCCACTCGTTCCTCCTTTCTTTGGCATAACAGTATAATTATGCATAGAAAGCGTAAAGCGTTTATAGTTTTGAGACTTACCTTGCAAACCATCCTCTATCTCTCTTAGCAAACGATGGCTTTCATCATCAAAGATCGTATAGTACAGATGTTTGTCCAGTGTACCTTCTTTATAATCAGTAACAAAGAATGTTATGTCTTTACCTCGCTTTAGCCACTCCTCAAAATAAGGAGTAGCATAAGCCTGTTGGTAAATCTGATGTCCAGGAGTATATTCCTCATAATCTGTCACCAGCAAAGCACTACGATTCTCGTCCACGATTTTCTTGAGAGTCTTTTCAATAGGAGCATACAACTGCCCTTGCGTTGCTGGATTGTGAAGCTGAGCAAAGATATTAGCGGCTGAATGCAAATCTTCACTATTCAACTTCTCTATTTTTTCATTAGCCAAGGAATAAAGGTCATAATTATTCAATGAGCCTGTGACTTTCTGCGTAATGCCATTGAAAGTCTGTGCTGTAGTAGGGTCTTCGTATGCTATATAGACTCCAGAAAAATCAAAATATGCAGCCCATTTTCCTTCGCTTGGCATTCTCTGTGAATCCTTCTCATAGTATGCTTGAATGTTTTGAGGATTGGGTTCCATATCTACTTTATTACCGCCACAACTCGACAAAGCGCCAACTAAACTTATTGACGCAAAAAATATAGCTAATGAAGAACCGACTTTTGATAGATCTAAAGATTTGTTTAACATTTTTGCTTTTTATGTGCGCAGATACGTCCCCATCAATACTGTGCGATTAGACTTCAAACTTTTATACGAACATAAAAAAAGCGTGGAAACTGTATATACTAAAACAACAATGATTCGACTTGATGAATTTTGACGACAACACCTGCAAATAACTGATAATAAGGAAAGAAAGTGCAAAAATCAAATCATAAATAGATTTAAACGAATCAAAGTTTATTGGGGATATGTGGGAACATTTACGGGAAAGATATTACCTTTGTGGCAGAAATAAAAAACATAGGGACATGAAGATTACCATCATCACAAAGGAATGCAAGACCAAAGACAAAGACGCTCCTGCAAAAGCCAATCTTTGTTTTCGACTCCGAGATAAGGATGTTGACCTCAAAGTCCGTTCCGACATTGAGGTTATGCTTGACTATTGGGACAATGATGCACTTTCCTATCGAAGGACAAAGAAATTACCATCTGACGAGCAGAAGAAAGTCAAGTTTTTGGTGCAGACCATTACAACGGCTCTTAGCGAGCAGTATAACTCTGCGACTGCTGATGTTGCATGGATGAAGAATGTGATTGATGAATGTGTCAATCCAACTTCAAAGTCAACAGAGACATTAACTACAGTTGTTTCGAGAATGGAACAATACATTACGGAACATCCCATGAGCCCGAAATCTGCACTCGTTTATAAACCAACGATCAAGAAGCTTCAACGCTATGAAGCCTACAAGAGGGAAATAGAGGGGAAGAAAGGCTTCACGCTCTATTGCGAGACAATCCGCCCCGAAGAGTATCTTGATTTTCGTGAGTATGTCATAAACGAATATGTTCATTACAATGACTACCCTGAGTTTTACGAACAGTTCAGCCTTGACATGCACCCTCCCAAGCAGATGTCAAGCACACAGATTATAGGTATCATGCATCATCTGCGTATTGTTGGGCATTGGTGCATCAAGATGGGGTTCACAACAAACCGCTCATGCGATGCGTTCACTATTCCTGCAGCGGTACAAGGCACACCTTTTTATCTGACGATAGAAGAACGTGACAAGGTTTACAATACAAACCTACATAACAAGCCAGAGTTAGAAGTGTATCGTGACTTGTTCATCTTCCAATCAATGGTAGGTTGTAGAGTCGGAGACATGTTCTCTTTTACCAAAGACAATATTGTTGGTGACATATTGCAGTATCTTCCACACAAGACCATGCGCAAACGGTCGCAGACCGTGAGCGTCCCGCTTACCACAAAGGCTATGGAAATATTAAAACGTTACGATGGCAAGCAAGAAAAGCTTCTGCCGACAAAGCAAGTGTATCAATACAACGAGGGCATCCGTGCCGTGCTTCGAGAATGTGGCATTAACAGAATGGTTACTATCCTTGACACCGTCACAGGAAAGGAGGTTCAGAAGCCAATATGTGATGTTGCTACAAGCCACATGGCAAGACGCAACTTTATCGGCAACCTATACAAGAAAGTGAAAGACCCCGAGCTTGTGAGTTCCATGACAGGACATGTAAACGGAAGCAGAGCTTTCGCCAGATACAGAGAGATTGATGAGGAAACGAAAGTAAATCTTGTCAACCTCATCAACTAACGTTTATACAATCTACCAGTCATACATCATTATATATAGAGTAGCATGAAAGTAACAGCATTCATCCGAGAAACCTCGGCAAAGAACAACATAACCGACCAGGCGCACGTTTATTTCCGTGTGCGTGACGGCAAGACTGACATCAAGGCTGTCAGCGAGTTATCCATCAACCCTAATCATTGGAGCGCGGAACGGCAGGGTTACAAGACACGTGTGGCTCTTGTAGCGGAGGCAAAGCGCACGGCATTCGACAAAGCCGTGCAGGACTTGACGGCGCTTATATCCGCACAATATTATCATGGAGCGGACAGCCGTTGGCTAAAAGGTGTTATTGAGGAGTTTCACCATCCTAACATCAACATCCGCCAAGGCAGAAAAGGTGACGACTACAGTCTTGTGTATCAATGCCAGCAGTATGCCGAGAACCACCCAATGGAAAAGGAATCTATAAGGCATCATGAGCATAACGTACGTAAGTTGCAGCACTTCGAGCGTTTCCAAAGGGAAATTATGCGTAGACGAGGTTACACCATGCGACTTGATGCCATAACAGCCGATGACTTGCGTGAGTTTCATAAATATCTGGTAAACGAGGCTGGATATTATGAGCATTACCCTCAAATCTTCGATGACATAGAGGAGCGTTTCAAACCACGCCAACTAACGGAAAATTCCATCAATACTATATTCAGAAGAATACGCACGGTTGTGAACTGGTGTTTGAAGCATAATATTACGACAAACGACCCTTTCGCCACCTTTGAGATGCCTAAGGTGCTGGACAGCCCTCCATTTTATCTTACACTTGAAGAGCGTGACAAAGTCTACTATGCCGACCTCAGTAACGAAACGCCATCCACACAAGTATATCGTGACATATTCATGTTTCATTGTCTCATCGGCTGCCGTGTGGGAGACCTTGAAAAGATGACACGTGCCAACATCGTTGATGGTGCTGTGGAATACATTGCTGAAAAGACAAAGAACCACAAACCACGCACCATCCGAGTACCGCTCAATGATAAGGCGAAAGCGATTCTCGCTAAATATGCAGATCTTGAAACGAGGTTGTTGCCAAAGATAAATCAGAACATATACAACCGTCAGATTAAGAAAATTCTAAAACTGCTCGGCATTGACCGCATGGTGACTGTTATTGACAACAAGACTCGTGAGCCTATACAGAAACCAATCTGTGATATTGCGACAAGCCACACTGCAAGAAAGACGTTCATCGGCAACCTATACAAGAAGGTGAAAGATCCAAATCTTGTTGCATCTCTTTCGGGACACACAGATGGCAGTCGAGCTTTTGCACGTTACAGAGAAATCGACAACGAGATGAAACGCGAGCTGGTGAAATTGATAGACTGACCTGTTGCGAGTTTGCCTAAATTGCGTTTCAAAAACGGATATTCAATAAAAACGTTGGCGTTTAGAAGAAAATACTATACCTTTGCAGATGAACAAGAACCAAAAATATAACAAAAAGGTTTCAAAAAATATGGTACAGACATCAAGCCAAAGCACTGTAAATAAGATAGAAATGAGGCTTAGAGGGAAAGGACGTGGTTCGATAGTCTTTCAACAAGACTATGCAGACTGCGGAACACCATCAGCCGTGAAGTCAACATTCCATCGGATGTACACTGACGGAATGTTGATGCGGCTGGCTCATGGCATTTATTATTACCCCAAAGAGGACAAGGAATATGGACTTGGCATTATCTATCCGTCTGTTGAAGACATTGCCCAGGCTATAGCCAAACGAGACAAGGCGAAGATTGTACCTATGGGAGCATATGCCTTGAATCGTCTCGGATTGTCCACACAGATGCCCATGAATGTCGTGTTCCTGACCAACGGCGCACCACGTAGGATAAAGATCGGAAACGGGCGTGGCATCCTGTTCAAGCATTCTTCTTCGGGCAAGAACTTTGCCTATAAATCAGAGCTGATGATGCTTGTTGTAACAGCCATGCGCGCCATAGGCGAGAACAAAATAACCGACGAGGAACGCAACGTGCTAGTCGAGCACGCTAAGAATGTAAACGACAACGATTTCAACCATGATATAAAACTTGCCCCTGCATGGGTGCGCAAAATACTAATTGCACGATGAAATTCATAGACATACCAGAAGATAGACAACGTGAAGCTATCAATACCGTGGCGTTGCAGACTGGATTGCCGCCGTCAAGTATCGAAAAGGACTGGTGGGTAACGCAGGTGTTGAAAGCCCTTCATACTTTGCCATATGCAGAACATATTGCTTTCAAAGGAGGTACAAGTCTTAGCAAATGCTGGAACTTGATAGCCAGATTCTCCGAAGACGTGGATATTGCACTCAGCAGAGAATTCCTTGGCTTTAGCGGTGAATTGTCGAAGACTCAAATCAGCGACAGACTACGTCGCGCCACCTGTTCTTTCGTAAGAGAGAAGATGCAGCATGATGTAAGGAAAGCTTTAGTGGATTTGGGTATACGGGCAGATGCCTTTAGTGTGGATGTTGTAATCACACCAGTCACGACAACAGACCCAGAAGTGATAACAATAACCTATCATAGTTTGTATGAAGTATCACCATATATCAAGAATACGGTAAAGATAGAAATCAGCGGCAGATCGATGATGGAGCCTATTGAGAAAAAAGCAATCAACGCTGCTATTGACACCCATTTCAGAAAAGCCCCATTTGCAGAAAAGCCATTTGAGGTGAATGCTGTCATCCCCGAGCGTACTTTCCTTGAAAAGGTTTTTCTGCTGCATGAAGAGTTCAGGAAGAGCGAGGTCAGAGTGGAGCGTATGTCTCGCCATATATATGATTTGGCAATGATGATGGATTCTGAAAACAAAATTGCTGACCGTGCAATCCACAACGAAGCCCTGTATAAGGCGGTACTTGAACATCGCAGAAAGTTCATCGGACTTAAGGGCTTCAACTATGATGAGCTATATCCTGCCACATTATGTATCGTGCCCAACGAGGATATTGCAAGACTATGGCAAGATGACTATAAGTTCATGTGTGAGCACATGATTTTCGGACAGGTGCCTTCTTTTGATGAACTGATAAGCAAGTTGTCAATGCTCAACGAGCAAATTAGACAGTTAAATTACCGAAAGGCATGAACATAAACGAACTCGGCGAGGATCTTGAACAGCAGTTCGGCAAGCCTCGCAACATAACAGAAGAGAACGTTAGGTTCATGCTTTCGCTCATAAAGGAAGAGTTCGATGGAACGAAAGTGAACGAGAATGTCGAAAAGCCAAGTCTTGAAGCCTTCGGCATGACCATTCTTGCTGTTATGTCATACCAAACTACACCTTGGGAAGAATTGGCAAAGAAACCTTCAATCTACAAGACACTCAAATATATTGCCATTAGAGGAAACTGCCATTATGACGAGATGGAGGCATTGACCAAGGAACTGATACGGAAGCACTTTGATGGCATTACCCAAAAGATGGTATTAGGGTTCTTGAAGATTATTCGTGGGGTGTCGAATGAAGAACGTCCGACCAAACTTATTGAATATACTCCATTCGCAGCCCAATACTATGCTATCCAGTACGGACTTCACCAGCTTATCAGAGGTGAACATCCAGATGATGCAGCCGTCATTATCCATTGTGCAATAGAGGACGGCATATTGTTTCCAACAATTCCTCGCAGTCTGCTGGTCGATGAGTTCAACCTGAAGAAAAGTAGTTTCGACAAGTATTTCAGCAAGTATCATATAAACTTGAAATACGAGTCCGATGCCGTCAAGAAACAGGTTGAGGAGAAAATCAAATATCACAGAAGGTCTTTACGAAATGCCATAGGCTACAATGTCACCAATGAAAATAAGGTGTACTTCTACGACCGCAAATTAGGACGCAAGAACTTCCTTTCTATGATTATTGCATATTGTCGCAGCATATTTCGTTTCTGACAATCTGCTACCATTTACAATCCTTAGTCAAACGTAAAACAGTATTTGGCTAAGGATTTTTGATATTGTCACGTTAATTCCATTAACAAAGAGTAGTCAATAGTAGTCGCATCCTACTGCCTATTCAAATCTCATCAAGAGCCGTCAAAAGCCATATACCTTTGCACCGTCAATCCGACAAACCAGCGGATTGGCGGTGTTTCTTTTTTATCACGCTGCGAGAAGGGGCATCCTGGTTTATGAACAAAACAGCGTATGTATAACGAATAACAAAAGAACAAATATGGTTGATATCATGTCATTGACAAAGATGGGAGGACAGGTAGCACTAACCGTTACTCCTGAAGACCTTCACCATTTTGCAAATGCTCTCTTGGCGCAGTCACGCAAGGAATGGGAGGAACAAGCTACGTCTGCTCGCAAGGAAGAATCTGAGGAAACCTTTCTTACAACAGAGGACGTTTGCAAAATTTTCAATGTATGTCCTGCTACCCTATGGCAGTGGCATCGCACTGGCTACTTGCAACACATCAAGTTTGGCAACAAGAACATGTACCCTGCCTCGGCAGTCAAAGCCATTACACACGCTCGCTCCATGAACGAAACTGTTGCTGGCTATTGCAAACGGAAGAGTAAAGTGGACAAGAACTTGCCTAATGCTTACGACAACGATAGTAAAGAGAGCGTATGACGTATATCGAATACATGAACCAGCTTTGGCGCTCTGCTTTGTTGTCGCCAATGCCAGCGAGTGAGATAGCCTTGTTTGCCTACCTTGTGAACGAGAGCAACAAGCGGTATTGGAAAATGCCGTTTGCGTGCTCCACAACAAGAATATGTGAAGACTTGCGCCTATCAAGGCAAACTGTCATCACGGCACGGAAGCATCTATCCGAGCGCAAACTTATCACTTTTACAGAAGGCAAATCCCGCCATCTACCGTCCAATTACACACTGCTTGAATGGACAGATGACTTGACAGTAGGCTTGACGGATGACTTGACAGTAGGCTTGACGGATAACTTGACGCATGGTTTGACACAGGACTTGACACATATTAAAGATAAAGACAAACACCAAAGCAAAGATTCTTTTATAAAGGGAAGGTGTGAGATTTTTGACAGTAAAAACGGAGGTGTATATGGAAATAGCAAACGAAAAGAAAATCGCAGGACTTGTCCAGTTCCTGCGGAAGGGACGGACTATGACGGGGCGTTTTAGACTGCCTATGTTGGAGGAGCAGGCATACGAATATCTTCTAGCAGCATATATCATGGAAGTACAGCTCCGCTATCGCAGGTTTATCTATAATGGTTTTGTTGAAGAGCAACTCAAACAGGTAGCCAATTGCCTGACTGCAAACACTGCAAAGTTCGGAATCGTTCTATGTGGCGGATGCGGCAACGGCAAGACCACTATGCTCAAGGCATTGCAGAACCTTGTCAGACGATTGGAAATCCTAAAACCGAACCTATCGCCTAATGCTGGACATAGTTCTGATAACTACTATAGTTTTACCATTGTCAATGCCATGCAGATTGTGCAAATCCGCAAGACGGACTATAATAAGTTTTGCAAATTGGCGAAAGCTGATATGTTAGGTATAGACGATATTGGGACTGAACCTGCTGAGGTGCAGGACTACGGCAATTTCATGTATCCCATCAAGGAACTCTTGGCTATGCGGTATGACGCACAACTGTTCACGGTCTTCACCACAAACCTTGAGCCCAAGGAAATCCGTCAGCGATATGGTGACCGAATTGCCGACCGACTCAACGAGATGATGACAAAGGTGGTCTATCGTAATCCAACCTACCGGACAGAAAACGCACAGATGGTGGAAAGTCAATGATAGAGGCTGTCTTTCGTGAGGGAGCCGACTTTTTGCAAAAGTCCATGAACATAATAGGGACTTTTAGATTCACCTGCTGACGCTGTTCACTTAAAAAGTCCG
>ENA-OURN01000018-OURN01000018.1-human-gut-metagenome-genome-assembly--contig:-NODE-18-length-104968-cov-10.6746_pt1 | contig 104968 bp, 87 predicted proteins | sample MGYA00242099_ERZ508987 | MGnify/ENA primary metagenome ERZ508987 (study PRJEB26280, sample SAMEA2531405) | human gut metagenome | biome: human gut; feature: human-associated habitat; material: faeces... | reverse complement strand
TGAAGTAATTTAGTAAAACAACAAGAAAAGTGTAAAGTAAAATCAGTTATAGTCAGTACGCTATTTAATTATGCAGGAGTTACCAATGGCTTAAAGACATTCGGTATAGATAAAATTATAATTGCGGATAACGACTTTTTATTCAAAGCACTTGATTGTTTTAGGACGATTCTCGTTTGTGTAGATGATGCTTTTACGCAACAATTATCAGAAGAACAAAAGCAATTGATGAGGGCTAAGGATATTATACGAGAAGCTATTAATAACTACCCTCCTGAAATACCTGGGCTAGAGGATGAATATCCTCCTTTTTGTTCGATTAGGATACACAGATTACTATGTGAGGCAGAATCCTTACTACTTTACGTAGCCAAGCAAGGTAATGCAGAAGCTCAAATGTTATTAGCAGATTTGTATATATCTGCTTTTGAGACCCCACAGAAAAAGAAAGGATTTTTCTGGCTAAAGAAGGCTGTTGCACAGAATTATTTACCAGCAATCCAAATGCTTAGAGAAGTGAATCGTTGTTAACATCTGTTAATCCTATCCACGGTATAATACTGCCTATCAGCTTTAAATTTGTCCTTCATCGTAACCACTCGTAAACCCTTGTCAACTACATTCACGATATGACAAAATAAAAGCTCCGCAAATTCTCCACGGTAGAAATACGCTGCAAAAAACATATGGGAAACAGGGAACTGCCAAAAAGCACTCAGAAAGTATAAAAAATAAAAGCATTGAAGTTCAAGGCCTTACATTTAAACGCCCTTGCTGTTGTGTTCTCACATTTCCCATTGGTAGTCCCTCGGGATGTTCAGTGTCACTTCCGTTCCGTGTTGCCCGTCCGTTCGGTTTCCGATGAAGAGCGAAGCCTGGCGGCTGTTGCGTGCGTTGAGCCGCTGGATGGTGGGCGGGGGCGAACGTATGCCCGTTCCCGTGTCGCGTCCCGTTTGCGGAATGAGTCCCGGGTTGTAGCCCCGTCCGTTGTCGACGATGCGGAGCGAGAGTGTGTCGTCAGAGAATTTGATGTACACCTCGATGCGGCTCTCCGGCGTGATGGGGGAGAAAGCGTGCTTCAAGGCGTTTTCCACTGGAATCTGCAAGCACATGGCCGGCACCATCATGTCGTGCGGTGGCATCCCCTCTTCGTGCCACGTCAGGGTGGGGTAGGCGCCGTTGGTGATGTGATGGAGTTTCACAAAACGCTCCACGAGTTGGCGCTCGTTGGCGAGCGGAATGGCTGTTTTGTCGGCGATGAGCAAGTTTCCTCGGAGCACATCGATGAGCAGATTGATGTCGTTTGAGAGTTCGGGATAACTGTTGAGTTTTGGCAGCAGGGTGCCCAGCACATTGAAAATGTAGTGGGGCTGCATGCGGTTTTGCACGAGCGACATACGGAGTCGTCCCATCTGCTGTACCTGTGCCTGGTGGCGCTGTTCGGCCCGGCGGCGCAGGAGGATGATGATGGCGAGGGCCGCCAGGGCAATCGTGACGAGGCCGAGGGAGACCCCAGTGATGATGAGCTGTTGGCGCGATGTGCGTGCCTCGTAGCGCATGATGGTGTTTTTCTGTTGCAGGAGCGTGGCGTCTTGCTCGTAACGCGAGCGGATTTCGATGATGTTGTTGGCCGTTTGCTTGCTCTTGAGCGAGTCGTCGTAGTGGTGGCCCAGTTTCTGCATCAGATAGGCTTCGCGCCAGTTTCCGCGTTTTTCATAATAGCGTTGCAGGCGATAGAAATGCAGCGCGATGAAACGCGGTTCGTCGACGCCAGTTGTGTCCACTTCGTGTTTCAGCAACTGCTCCGCATCGTTAAGGCGGTTGTCAACGAGCGCCAGTTCGGTGGCCATGCTCAATGTGTAGAACCGCAGTGATGCTGGGGCGTCGGGATGCTTCCTGACGTAGTTCAGAGAGCGTTGGAGATAGGGGCGGGCTTGCTCCGTGCGCCCCATGCAGAGCAGCGTTTCCCCCATGTTGCATTCGCTGCGCACCATGTTGATTTCGTCGCCTGTGGCTTTTGCGCATACGTGTGCGCTGTCGAACATCGTCAGGGCCTGTTCGTATTTCTTTTCAAAGAAACAGCAGTTGCCCCGTGTCATGAAATAGAATCCGCGCTCCATGGGCGGCTGCTGGTGGATGTGAAGTTCTGCCAGATTGAGGCAGGAACGTGCTTCGGGGTAGTTTTCGAGCATGGAATAGACCTGTCCCAGGCCGCAATAGATGGCCGGCTTGATGTCGTCCAGGTTGAGAGAGTCGGCCAGGAAAATGGCGCGGCGGTAGTGTTGTACCGCCGTGACGGGGCGCCCGATGTGGAGGTTGGCGTTGGCTGCGTTGATGTAGGCGTTGACGAGGCTCTGGTTGGCAATCCTGCCGTCGAGCATGTGGCACGCTTTTTCAAAATATTTGCAGCTCTCGTGGATTTTCCCAGCGCCGACCAGCTCAACGCCCAGGTGGTTCCACACCATACCAGAAAGGTAGTTGTGCCCAGGATGGGCCTTACACCATTGCAACACCTTGTTGCGGATTTCGTTGCACTCCCTTTTCTTGTTCATCTCGTTTAGAACCACAGCCTTATAGAGCTCCACGTGGAATCTGTCGGCCGTGTCCTTCTGTTGGTTTTCAAGTTGCTCCAGGCGGCGTGTCGTTTCTTCGGGATTGTCGAAGCGCCCAGAGAGATAGGTGCGTGCAAGACTGTCGAGATGGGCAGACGCCTGCATGTTGCTCTCAGTCTGCGGGTTGCGTTGGCAGGCAGACATAAGGTAGAGCATCAGGGCGGTAACGATGTATGGGAGGGCAGTTGAGGTGCGCCAGAGGTGTTTTCTTCCGGCGTGAGTTTTTTTCATGGAAGTCATACGGGGGGGGGAGGGCGTTTCTGGAATGAGTGGGGAGGGAATGGAATTTAGGCGAGGCTCATGTGTCTGTTTATAAGATTATTCGGCGCACACCAATATTGTTCGGTTCCTCCGCAAAAGTAGTAAAAAAAGCATTGGCGGGGAAAGAAAAAATAAAAGAAATTAAACGTTTTGCTGCAATATCCTTGTTCGGTTGGAAGTTTATAGGCATATTTGCAGGTATGAAACATCTGAAAGCATTAAAAATCATTGTCCTTTTGATTTGCCTGGCAGTGTCTTTCTCCGGCATGCAGGCCCGGAAGAAGGAAGGAACCTGGCGCCCGAAGGTCGGCGTTGTCTTGAGCGGCGGCGGCGTGAAAGGTGCTGCCCATGTGAGCATTCTCAAAGCCATCGAGCAGGCGGGCATCCCCATCGACTATATCGTCGGTACCAGCATGGGAAGCATCGTTGGTGGGCTGTATGCCATGGGGTATTCCACCGACCAGCTCGACTCCTTGTTTCGGCAGCAGGATTGGGCTTTCGTTTTGAGCGATCAGCCTTCGCGCCGGCAGCAGTCGTTGCAGGAGCGGGAATGGCGTGAGCGTTTTCTCGTTTCCGCCTCCCTCTCTTCGCAGGGTAAAAGCCAGAAGAGCGGGTTGATTCGCGGGCAAAACCTCGGCAATCTCTTGGCGCGGCTCACGATGGGTTATCACGACAGCATTTCTTTCGACAGTCTGCGCATCCCCTTTGCCTGCGTCGCCACCAACCTCTCCAACGGTGCGGAAATCGTGATGCGCAGCGGCATCCCCGCCACGGCCCTTCGTGCCAGTATGGCCATCCCTGGCGTTTTCACTCCCGTCTTGAAACAGGGAATGACGCTCGTTGACGGCGGACTCTCCAACAACTATCCCGTTGACGTGGCCCGCCGGATGGGGGCCGACATCGTGATTGGCTCAACGGTGCAGAAAGAATTTGACGACACAACGCAATTCCCTACCGTTCAAGACGTTTTGGAACAGTCGGTCAGTCTGATGTGCCGCAAGAAATATGAGGAGAACGTGGCCAACAGCGACCTTTGTCTGCGCACCGTTTTGGAAGAGCTTTCTACGATGGATTTCAGTGCGGCGGCCATCGACACCTCCATCAACCGCGCTGCGGCTGTTGCCGCCGCCCATCGTCCGCAGCTCGACAGTCTGCGCCGCGTGGTGTTGGGCTACGACGGCACCTACCTGCCCACCGTCTTGCCAGGGCGCAGTTTGCCTTCCGAGAAAGATGCCGTGTTTAAAGTGGGGCATGTGTTGTTTGAAAATATCAGCGACAACGAGGCGAAGACCTTGATGCGCACTTGCGGCATTGCCGAAAACACGCAGGTGTCGCTTCAGCAGATTGAAGAGGCCATGCGTCTCTTGCGCGACAAATATCTCTATATGGACGTGACCTATTCGGTGACGCAAGACCAGAACCACTACGACCTCACCCTCCGCGCCTTCCATAAGAGCAAGAGCAAGGTGGGGCTCGGTGCGCGTTTCGACACGGAGGACATGGCCTCCGTGATCATGGGCGCCGATTTGGTGTTGAACACGCGGGTGCCTTCGCGCCTCGGTGTCGTGGGTAAACTGGGAGAGCAATATTATGTGCGGGCGAATTTCTCTCTGGAGCCACATCTCTACAGGACGTTGGGATTCTCCTACGAGTTTCGCAACAGCGATATGAACATCAATCACAGGGGGCGGCGTGTTTACAATCTTTCATACCACCGCCACACCGTCGGCGTGAGCTTCACCCATTTGCGTCTGCGCAATTTCAGCGGAGAAATCGGCATCAAGGGGACGGGCTACGATTATGGCGACGTCTTGTCGGGCGTGTATGAAGTGGACCACCTGAAAAACAAATTCTTTTATTCCGCCTATACCAATCTGCGCTACAACTCGCAGGATAAGGGCTATTATCCCATGCGCGGTTCGAAACTCTATGTGGAATGCAGCTATGTCTCCGACAAGATTGCCGATTGGAGCCGTCCGCATGCTTTCGGGGTTATGTCGGCCTCCTGGGAAACCATTTCGCGCCTCTCCAGGCGTTTCGCCCTGCAACCAGGAGTGCGCGGCCGCGTGTTGTGGGGACGCGACATCCCGCTGCCGTTTGCAAACGCTTATGGCGGAAGCATGGCTGGGAAATATGTCGACCAGCAGTTGCCCTTCGTTGGTGTTTCGCGCCTGGAGCCCGGCAAGGCAGCGCTGATGGTGGCCGACGTGAAGTTGCGCTACAATCTCCTGAAAAACCATTACGTGACCGGCATCTTCAACGTTGCCGCTGAAAACGACAAACTCTCCAACCTGCCCCGTGGCCGCTATTTCTACGGCTTCGGCTTCAAATACGGATTTGACACGCGCTTCGGGCCCATCGAAGCCATGTTTAGCTATTCAAACAACAGCGAGAAACTCCTGTTTTATCTCGGCGTTGGATTTGATTTCTAATGTGTCGGCGGGTGGCAAAATGGTTCTTGACTGCTCTGTTGATAAAAAGCAGAAGGGATGCTCTGGATTAAACAGGGCATCCCTTCTGCCGTTATAATAAGTAGGCGAACCGAAAAAGAAGCATTCTGTCGTTTGGTCATTTCCCCAGCGAGCGTTGGTCGATATATTCCCCGATGGCAGTGCGGTAAGTGTCGCCCACGGGAATTTCCTCCCCGTTGTTGAGCACGATGCCAGAGCGGTTCATTTCGCGAATGCAGGTGAGGTTGATGATAAACGAGCGGTGGACGCGCATAAATGGGTGGTTGGTCAGGCGTTCCTCCATCCGCTTCATACTCAGCAGCACGATGATGGGCTTCGTTTGGTTTTTGATGTAGATGCGCAGGTATTCCCCCATGCCTTTGACATATTCGATGTCGGCAATGCCAACGCGCACCACGCGATAGTCCGTCTTCAGAAACATGAAATCAGCGTCGTCGGCCGGGGTGTCGGAACCCTGGGAGGAAGGCGTTGCCTTTTGCGCCAGTTCTGCTGCCTGCTGCAAGTCATAGCGCTCCTTGATTTTGTTGGCCGCCCTCTGTATGTCGGCCATGCCGTAGGGCTTGAGTAGATAGTCAACGGCATTCGTCTTGTAGCCCTCAAGCGCATATTCTGAATAGGCGGTGGTGAACACAATGAGCGGCTGATGGACGAGCGACTGCACAAACTCCAGTCCGTTGAGGTCGGGCATGTTGATGTCAAGGAAAATGGCGTCGACAGGCTCTTCGCTGAGGATTTTCATGGCCTCGGAAGCACTCAGGCAGCTACCTGCGATTTCGAAGAAAGGCACCTTTTTCAAGTAGTTGGTGAGCTGCTGGAGCGCCAGGGGCTCATCGTCAATGGCTATACATTTAATCATGATTCAATTCTGTTTTTCAGGATGATTTTTTTGGTTGTGCCTGCTTGTTCTTAAGTAATGGTGAAAGAATAAGTGAGCAATTTTGACAGGGCATAAGAAATAACTCCTTACTCCACAAAATTGGTCAATTTATTTTTTTACCATTACTAAGTTTCAAATTGCTGTTTTGCAATCCCTGTTCTTCAGCGCTTGTGAGAAACGGCATGGAGAGGCAGACGTTGTAGATCGCTTCGTTTTGCGCAATCTCCAGTTTGTAGGCATCGTGGTAGATGAGGTCAAGGCGTTTGCGGACGTTGCTTAGTCCGACACCCCCATATGACTTGTCTTCCGAGGGATTGCAACTATTTCGGCATGTGAAGCGCACGCCCACTTCGTCAACCATCAGCCCCACTTCGATAAACGATTTGCGTTCGTAGCTCACGCCGTGTTTGAAGGCATTTTCAACGAATGTGACAAAGATGAGCGGCGGCACCATTTTTTTCGTGGTCACTTCCGGCAGGTTGAGGTCGATTCTCACGCGGCTGGCATACCGGATGCGCATCAGTTCTACATAGTTGTTCAGAAATTGCGTCTCTTTCTCCAGCGGCGCCAGCGGTTTGTCGCCATCGTAGAGCACGTATCTCATCAGTTTCGAGAGCACCTCAATCGTCTCCTCCGCCTTTGCCGGGTCGATGCTCACCAGCGCGTGGATATTGTTGAGCGTGTTCATGAAGAAATGTGGGTTGATTTGGTATTTCAGGTAGGCCAACTGCTGGTTGAGGTTTTCATGCTCCAGCTCCAGCATGCGCTTTTTGATGTTGAGCGTTCTGAAGAAATATTTCACCCCCACGTTCACCCCCAGCAAAAGCAGGAGGAGCCAAAGGAGCATCATTTCGCGCCCGCTGATGTTATACCATTGGTTGCGCTGGCGGAAGTGGTCGTCGGGCTTCCAGGGCTTTTGGCGGCGGTTCTTTCTCATATTCTTCTTCATGACCTTTTCCATGTACTCCCTTCTTCCCGCGTTTTCGGGCGAGAGTGGTTGGTGGGGAGGCATGGCCTCTTCCTCCTTTGGGTGTGGCGGTTGCATGAAGCGCTCCTTGGCCATTTTCTCGAAAAACTGGCGGCGCACCATCTGCCGGTATGAAAGATAACCGAAGAAGAGCGCAATCAACAAAGTCAATCCGAGCACATAGCGCCACCGCTGGCCTTTATAAACCAGCTGCGGGGCAACAAAAAGGTTGTGTAGCCAGAAGAGCACACAGAAAACCGACAGCGTCAGATAGGTGCGGCAGAGCTCGTAACGGTCAATCGCATTCAGCTTCGTGCCCGTCTGCCAATATTCCCAGAGAAAAGGCACGATGAACATCACCAGCCAGGCTGCGCCATACACAAGCAACTCCGTTTTCTTTTGTCCGTCTTTAAATGTCATAGCAGGAAAATCGTTGGTTCCACGCCGCTAAATTACAATATTTCATCCTTACGGCAAAAACATTTCAACAAACCCCGCGTTTCTGTCAGCGAACAATCTGCCTGCAGGCCGCCTTTTTCCAGTGTCTTCACGCCTTCCGTCTGAGAAGTATGGTTGCCGAATACTGGTAGTTGCATTTGGCAGAATGAGGGGATGTGCGGGGCAAAAGTGTTTAAAATAATAGAGGGGTATATCGTAGTCCGTTCATTCTTTGTAACTTTGCGGGCTGAAAACCTGCATCTTACGAAACGCGGGATGCAAAAAAATATTTGGAAAGAAATGAACCAGAAATATAATAAGGGGCCTTGGCGCGTTTGCACCTTCTTGGCATCGGCGCTCATCGCCTTGGTCTTTATGCGGGCCCTTCCGGTCATTGCTGTTGGCGACTATGAAGTGAAGCCGGTGGATTTCCTCTCCGACCTCCTTCCCGTGGACTCGTCGGCCGCCCCGTTGCAAACGCCATCGGCCGTTGCCGAGGCGGCACTCTTGGATGCCAAGGCCGAACCTTGTCCGAAGGGCGTGACTTGCATAGAGGACTATTCCGCAGGAAAGGCGCATGGCATGCACTGTTTTTATCAGGCCCTTTCGGAAAGAAAAAGTCTGGGTCGCCCTGTGCGCATCGCCTATTTCGGCGATTCCTTTATTGAGGGTGACATCTTGACGGCCGACCTTCGCCAGTTGCTCCAAAAACGCTTCGGCGGCTGTGGTGTCGGGTTTGTTGATACCGATTCCCCCTTCACCAAATTGCGGGCCTCTGTCAAGCATACGGCCGGAGGATGGGTGGAACACAACGTGCTGAAGAAAGAGGGGCTTGATATGGCCTCGCTGGGCATCAGTCAGCGGTATGCCCAAGGCGGTGCTGGCGCTTTTGTCGAATATGGCGGTGTGAAAGACTATGCCTGTCTCGACTCCTTCGAAGTGGCCACGCTCTTCCTGAAAGACGGTGGCGCTCCCGTTGCCGTGAAAATCAATAATGGTCCGAATCGCTCCTTCCCGACGGTTTCCCACGGTTGTCTGAGCACAGTGACTGCCAAGGCCGATGGTATTCGCCAAGTTAGATTCACCCTTCGCGGACGCGCCACCTGCTATGGTGTGGCGCTCGAAGGGCGCGGCGGCGTTTCGGTCGACAATTTCTCTTTGCGCGGCAGTAGCGGTACCACGCTGGCAGGCGTGGCGAAGAAACATCTGAAAGCCCTCAACGAAGCACACCCCTACGACCTCATCGTCTTGCAGTTTGGCCTCAACGTGGCCAACAAGAAGCAGAAAGACTATAAGGGATATATCAAACAGATGGCTCCCGTCTTGCAGCATTTCAAAACGTGCTTCCCAAAAGCCGCCATCCTCATTGTCAGCATCGGCGACCGCGAAGATAAAACAAATGGGCAGCTCACCACCATGCCGGGCGTGAAGGAACTCCTTGCACAGCAGCAGACGATGGCGGCCGAAGCGGGCCTCCCGTTCTGGAACCTCTATGAAGCGATGGGGGGAGAGGGCGGCATCCGCCGTATGGCTGAAGCCAACCCGCCAGAAGCCGGAAAAGACTATACGCACATCAACCGCCGCGGCGGTAAACGCGTGGCCAAAGCGCTCTACAAAGCGCTGATGCACGGCTTCAAAGAAAAATAAAACCACATGCCTATGAAATCATCAAAAAATATTATGTGGGCCATGCTGCTCACCTTTCTTCTCGGCTATATGGCATCAACTGCCACAGCTGGATCCGACGGAAAATTCAAGGCCGCTCAGGGCAAGGAACAGCCGTTGGAGCCCGTCCGCGAGAGCGAACTGACCAAAGAACTCCACAACAAGAATATCTCTGCACGCTGGAAAAGCGCAGATCTCGGTGTTAAATTGCCCACTTATTTCACCGACACCAAGCCCAATGTCGTCAATCGTTCCGCTTGCCTCGACAAGGTGTTCAACGTGTTGTGTCATAGCAACCGCCCTTTGCGCATTCTGCAGTTGGGCGACTCCCATGTGGCAGGCAACAGTTATCCCCGTGCCGTCAAGCAAACGCTTGAAAACGCCTGGGGGGCAGCTCTGGCAGATTCTCTCCAGACGGGTGTTGAATATTCTTATATAGGTAGCAACGGGGCCACCACCGTCCGTTTCGCAACGCCGGCCTACATGGAAAAGGTGGCGCAGAAAAATCCCGACCTCATCATCCTTTCCTTCGGCACTAATGAGTGTCACGGCATGGGCTATCGCGAGGCGCAACATCGCGAGCAACTCGAGAGCTTCTACGCCATGCTCAAGGAAACTTGCCCCGATGCTGTCATCATGATGACAACGCCGCCCGGCGACTACCTCACAACGCGCAGCGTGAAATACGTGAGACGCGGAAGTGGAAGGAAAAGACGGAAAGTCACGCGTTCCGTTTCGCGCGTGAATCCCATGAGCGTGCGTTGTGCCGCCGAACTCGAATCTTTCGGAGAAGAACACGGCCTGCCCGTTTGGGACCTCAACACCATTGCTGGCGGCGATGACGCGCAGCGCAATTGGAAGTCGGCATCGCTCATGCGCCCCGACCGCATCCACTTTACCCCCGAAGGCTACACCCTCCAAGGCCGGCTTCTCGGAGAGGCCATCCTTTCGGCCTACAACCAGTATCTCCGCAACAACCAGTCCACCACCAACACCCCCTCATGACAGAGACCCTTCTCAACCTCCTGACCTTCTCCCCCACGCAGCCCCTGTTGTTCAACAGCGGCCTTTTCCTGTTCCTCTTCGTGGCCTTCTGCTTGGGTTATGCCCTGCTGTCGGGAAAGAAGAACACGGCTTTGCGTCTGCTCTACGTAACTGCCTTTTCTTATTATTTCTACTATAAGAACGCTGGTTCCTATTGCGCCCTTTTGGCGTTGATCACGTTCGTGAATTTTGGTGCGGCTCTCGCCATGAACCGCGTGGAGTCGCAGGGAAAACGTCGTGGCATCCTCGTTCTCGCCGTGGCCTTCATGCTATTTCAGCTTGGCTTCTTCAAATACACCAATTTCTTCCTCTCGTCGGTCGTTCCCCTCTTCGGCGGCGAGGCATCTTCGTTCGATATTTTCGTGCCGCTCGGCATATCCTTCTTTACCTTCCAGTCGTTGAGCTACATCGTCGACGTCTATCGCCGCCAGATGCGCCCTACCAGTAATCTGCTCGACCTGGCCTTTTTTGTGTCCTTCTTCCCCACCTTGCTTTCGGGCCCCATCCTTCGTGCCCGCACTTTCCTGCCCCAACTCCGGCAGCCGCTCATTGTGACGCGCAAGATGTTTGGCACAGGTTTGTGGTTCATCATGATGGGACTCTTCAAGAAAGCCGTCATCTCCGACTATATCGGAGAGAACTTTGTCAACCGCATCTTCGACAACCCCTCGCTTTACACCGGGCTTGAAAATCTCATGGGCGTCTATGGCTATGCCTTGAAGCTCTATTGCGACTTCTCTGGCTACAGCGACATCGCCATTGGCATCGCCCTCTGGATGGGCTTCCAGATTCCCGCCAACTTCCGCGCCCCCTACAAGGCCGACAGTATCACCGACTTCTGGCGCCGTTGGCACATCTCCCTCTCCACCTGGCTTCGCGACTACCTCTACATTTCTATGGGGGGCAACCGTTGCAGCCGTTGGCGCATGTATTTTAATCAGTTTATGACCATGATTCTCGGCGGCCTGTGGCATGGAGCCTCGTGGAACTTCGTAGTGTGGGGCGCCCTTCATGGAGCGGCACTCTGCGGACACAAAGCATGGCAAAACCGTCTGGGGCATGATAAACGCTACCATCCGTCGGGCATTCGTCGCCTCTTGGCCATCGTTCTCACCTTCCATCTCGTCTGTCTTTGCTGGCTCTTCTTTGCCAATGCCACCTTTGAGGCATCGGGCGTGATGCTCCAGAAAATCTTCACCGACTTCCACGGCGAACTCCTTCCCGAGTTCCTGGCCGGCTATCCAACGGTGATGGCGCTCATCCTTTTCGGTTTCGTCGTTCACTATCTGCCCACATCATGGAGCGATGCCGCCTGCCGTTTTCTGACGCGCGAATCGCTCGTTGTGCAGCTCATCCTGTTTCTCCTCCTGATATTCATCATCGTCCAGGTGCGCGGCAGCGAAGTGCAGCCCTTCATCTATTTGCAATTCTGATATTTGCAGTGCCGAGGAGAGGGAGGCAATGCCTTTCCACGCTCCTTTTGCGCTCGTTTCCATAAAAAGCGGTCAAGACCTTTCCCGGGGCATCAGGCTGACAACCTTTTGCTTCGCAGGAAAAGTCTTGACCGCTTTACGTTTTCCCAGTCTTCGTTCTCATACTTTAATATATAATATAGGGAGTTCCGAAGTGAATATTCTACGGTTCTCGTAAAACCAGCACGAGCAGATATTGTTATTTGGGAGGAACTTATTTATAGTTGCAAAATATTCATAGTTGCAAAATATTTATGGGTACGAAATACGAAAAAAGAGGCTTTCGCCTCTCCTTCAAGTGGTTCGAACCCCTGCTTTGAGGTTACGACCACCGGCTCACGTTTTGAGCCTTCAACATCTAAAATGTTACCTAATCTACAAACCTTTTTACTATGTGTACAAATACTCATCTCCACTTCCGTCTCAAAAGAAGAATTTCTTATGAGGCGCGGGACTTATAAAACCCTGCTTCACAGCGGTGTTTCATACGTCTACCGTTCTGTTTTCGAGTGCAAAGTTACAGGATTTCCCGATACGCTGCAAGCATCTTCACATCCTTTTAGCGTAATTTTGACCTGAAAAAATGCGATTGCCATTCTGCGTTTGCAAAATAAATACTATAATGGATTTTGATACGTCGGAGATAGCAAAACGAACGGTAAGCAGGGGCATACTCTTAGAGCTTTCGGCTCTTGGTTTAAGGGGGGCGAGGTAAGCGGGCGGTGGCTTAAGTGGTTTAAGCGGAGGATGCTTCATATATTAATATGTTGCATGTGTGCTCCATATATGTGTCATGTGTTTCCCGCCATACCCTTTGCCTCGTCTTTTTACATATCCTCCGCCTCCTTCCCTAAAATCCCACGCCTCTTCAATCTTGAAGGCGAAAAAGTCGGGCCAAGTTCAAAATAAAAACGTAATTTTGCAGTTATGAATAAGAGGGAAGATTTTAAGCAATTGGTCAGGTATGGCGTGGTCGGCGTTGCCAACACCCTGCTGACCTTTGTTTCCTATTGGATTTTCAGATACATCACTGGCAATGTTGACCTTGCCAACGGCGTGAGCTATGCCCTCGGCATGGTGTGCAGTTTCCTGCTCAACAAGCGGTGGACCTTCAACGCGGGAAGTGGGCGGTGGCGTCGCGAAGCCTGCTTCTTCTTCGGCGGTTCGGTTTTGTGCTGGTGTGTGCAGTGGGCGTTTTTCCGTCTGAGCCTCCGCTTTGTGCCAGAAATTGTGGCGCAGTTGGGAGGCATGGCCGTTTACACCTTGCTGGGCTTTGTCTTTAATAAGAAAATCACTTTCAGGACGCCCTTGAAATAATATAGCCCCTATAAGTAAGCAGACGCTCTCGGACAGCGGCGGAGAGGCGGTTTTTCCCCGATGGGGCGCCCCGTTGCCACCGTCATCCGGTGCGCGTTCCCTTCCCCTCCTTTTTTGGGGGGGAAGATTGTCTGCAAAAAAACAATAGATTGATATGAAGCGACTTCTTTCACTACCGCCCAATGTGGTGGCGTGTTTCCATGATATCACAAACACGAAACGCTCTGACTTCTTCTGCACCTCCGACCCCGTTGGGCGTAAGCTTGGCTCAGGCGGAGGCACGGCGTGGCTGCTCGAGGCCTGCCATCGCGACGAGCGCCCCGATGAGAATTTTGAACAATGGCTGAAGCGCGACAAGCGCATCTTGCTTCATGCCGGGGGGCAGAGCCGCCGTCTGCCAGCCTATGCGCCGAGCGGAAAGGTGCTTACGCCTGTGCCGGTGTTCCGCTGGGAGCGTGGCCAGCGTATTGACCAGACATTGCTGAACCTCCAAATGCCGCTTTATGAAAACATGTTGCGGCGGGCGCCGGAGTCGTTGAGAACGCTCGTGGCCAGTGGCGACGTTTATATTCGCACAACAGAGGCTTTGCAGGACATTCCTGAAGCCGATGTCGTGTGCTACGGTTTGTGGGGCGACCCTGTGCAGGCCTCCCACCACGGTGTGTTCATGATGGACCGCAGAAAACCCGGCGAGCTCGATTTTATGCTCCAAAAGCCCAGCACCGACGAGCAGGCGCGTCTCATGCAGACCCACTATGCCCTCATGGACATTGGCGTTTGGCTCTTGTCAGACCGCGCCGTCATGGCCCTCATGAATAAATCCTATAAAGAAGAAGTGGGCAAGGGCGACATTGATTTCTACGACCTCTATTCGCAGTTTGGTTGTGCGTTGGGCAAACATCCTTCGCAGCCCGATGAGGAACTGGCGGGGCTCTCCGTGGCAATTCTCCCGCTGGAAGGCGGCGAGTTTTACCATTTCGGCACCATTCCCGAAATGGTCAGTTCTTCGGTAGCCATACAGAATCTCGTGAAAGATCAGCGATATATCATCCAGAAGGGCATCAAGCGGCAGTCGTCTGTTTTCACGCAGAATGCCGTCATTGCCAACCGCCCAACGCTCCACAACACTTCCGTGTGGATTGAAAACTCTTTCTTGGGCAAGGGCTGGCACCTCTCTTCGCGCAACATCGTCACGGGAGTGCCAGAAAACTCATGGCAGGTGGCCTTGAAGAGCGGCATTTGCGTGGATGTCGTTCCTGTCGGTGAGACGGGGTATGCCCTGCGGCCTTATGGCTACACCGATGCTTTCCGCGGCGCAGTCAGCGACGAAGCGACGCATTTCCTGGAACAGCCCGTCGGTCAATGGATGGAGAAGCGCGGTGTCGTGGCGGCCGATCTTGAAAACTCGGCAGACTTGCAGGCGGCCAAGCTCTTCCCTGTGACAGACAATTTGGAAGAGATGGAAAGACTTCTCCACTGGTTTGTCGACGACAATCCCAGCGAAGAGACCACGGCCCTATGGCGCTCGTTGCCGCGTCTTTCGGCCGACGATCTGTGTGTGGAGGCCAATCTGCGTCGCCTGGTCAAGATGCGCCGTCAGATGCAGAACAAGACCTTGCCAGTTTTGGCCAAAAACTGGCAGAAGAGCGTGTTCTATCAGGTGAACCTCAAGGACATGGCGGGCAAGTTTGCCGAAAACAATTTGGTCTTGCCAAAGGATCTCTCTGCCGATGCTCCCTTAATGACTCGCATCCACAACGCCATGTTTCGCTCGGAGGCCTTGGCCAGAAGAGACGACGTGCAGTCGAAGGCCGAGGAGGCAAAGGCTTTCTCCCTTTTGCGCGAGGGCATCACGGCCGAAGCCTTACGTCATAAATGCCAGCCCCGCATGACCACCTGTGCCGACCAAATCGTGTGGGCCCGCAGTGCGGCCCGCATTGACCTGGCAGGAGGTTGGACCGACACACCGCCATATTCGCTGCTCTTTGGCGGCAACGTGGTGAACATCGCCATCGAGATGAACGGCCAGCCGCCGCTTCAGGTATATGTGAAACCCAGCAGTGAGCCCATCGTGATTTGCCGTTCCATTGACCTTGGGGCTATGGAACGCATTGAGACGTTTGAAGAACTGAAGCAATACGACAAGGTCGGTTCGCCATTCTCCATCCCGAAGGCCGCCCTAAGTTTGGCCGGATTCCTTCCAGGGTTTGGCGCAGAGACCTATACCTCCCTCCGTCAGCAGTTGGAAGCCTTTGGCTGCGGTATCGAAATCACGTTGCTCTCCGCCATTCCCGCAGGGTCGGGGCTCGGCACGAGCAGCATCCTGGCCGCCACTGTATTGGGCGCCCTGAGCGATTTCTGCGGACTCGGATGGGACAAGAATGAAATCTGCTATCGTACCCTCGTGCTCGAGCAGATGCTCACCACTGGAGGCGGTTGGCAGGACCAGTATGGCGGCGTGTTGAACGGTGTCAAATTGCTCCAGACCGTGCCTGGCTTCGACCAGAACGCCACGGCGAGATGGATGCCCGACTCTATGTTCTCCGATCCAGAACTCAAACCCTGCCATTTGCTCTATTACACTGGCGTGACCCGTACGGCCAAACATATCCTGGCAGAAATCGTGCGGGGCATGTTCCTCAACAATACGCGCCATCTGGCTTTGCTCGGCGACATGAAACGCCATGCCATGGATATGTATGAGGCATTGCAACTCAACGATTTCAATCGCTACGGACATCTCGTCAGAAGAACATGGAATCAGAACAAGGCGCTCGATTCGGGCACCAATCCGCCCGTCATCGAAGCCCTCTGCCAGCGCATTGACGATTACTGTCTTGGCTACAAACTGCCAGGAGCGGGTGGGGGAGGCTTTATGTATATGGTGGCCAAAGACCCCGCTGCCGCTTTGCGCATACGTGAGGAACTGACCAGTCATCCGCTTTCGCCCAATGCCCGTTTCGTGGAAATGAAAATATCCGAGACGGGATTGCAGGTCAGCCGTTCTTGAGAAAACGGGGCGGTGCGCGTTCATTCCGCAATCATTCTGGGTGTGTTCTGAATTTTTCCGGAAAAGAGGGCTCAGAACACACTTTCAATCTCTGAACCCCATTACGTAATGGTAAAAAATAACTTGTGCAATTTTGAGGAATAAGGAGTTATATTTTATGTCCTGTCTTTTTGCCGTTTTTGGTATTTGTCATCGGTCACATAGCCCGCTATGCTCCCTCTTCCAAATTCCAAAACCAACAAAAATACAGGTCAAAATTGCCCAACTTATTCTTTCACCATTACTTATCCTTCGCATCAAACCATCAATTCCGTAATTATGAAGTTTGACAAAATCATATTGTTGGGCGCAGCCATTTTGGCGGCATCTCCGCTGCCGTTGGAAGCCAAAAGCCGCAAGGGAAAAGGTGACGTGACTGTGGCGGTCTTCTCGCTCAACGATTTTCATGGCGGTTTCGTCCGCAACGATTATAAGAACATCCCTGGGGCCCCTGCCGTTTGGCAGACGCTCGACTCCCTCAAAAGCGTTTATCCCTACAACGTGACCGTTGCTGCGGGCGACAATTTCGGCGGCAGTTTCTTCTATGCCGCCACGAAGGGCGTGTTGCTCCCTGTGTTCTACAACGATTTAGGCATCCGCCTCTCGGCCCTCGGCAACCATGAGTTTGACGACGGCCAGAAAGCCCTTGCCCAGAAATGGCAGGGTGCTTCGCTCCGTCCTGCGGGATGGGACCTCTCCTATGTCTGTGCCAACGTGCGCAACGCCTCAGGGGAGATTCCCGCCTTCGCACAGCCCTTTGCCAGTGCGGAAATCCCCATCGGCAAAGGTAAGAGCGTGAAGGTCGGCTTCGTCGGGCTGCTGGCGTCGTCAACGCCCTCGCAGGCCAGCAAGTCTAAAATTGCGGGACTGACATTCGATGGTCGGTACACCGCCGTGCTCGACAGCGTGAAACGCCTTCCGGGCTATTCTTCCACCGTCGGCAATGCCGATCTTCGTCTGTTGCTCACCCACATCGGTTCGCGGATGAGTGACGGACAGCCCGCTTGGGACGACAAGGACGCTGCAAATTTGCAGCTTCTCGACGACCCCACATGGAACGGCATTCTCTCGTCCCATAGTCATCAGCCAGTGTGTGGCACCATCAATGCGTGCCATTATCCCATCGTGCAAGGCAAATGGCACGGGGAATACATCAGTGTGCTGAAGGCAACCATCAATCTCAAAAAGCGCAAGGTGAAGAAGGTCGAGGTGGAACTCTGCCCCGTCAATCCCAACGCCGCGCTCGGCGCTCCGCAGCGTCGCCTGCAATCGCAGATTGATTCGCTGCTCACTCATACCAAAACGCAGGGTGGGGCACCGCTCGGCATGCAGCTCGCCACGGCACCGCAGACCCTGGAACACGACCGTGACCATAAGCATCAGCAAACCGTTGTTGGGGCCATCGTCTGTCGCGCTTATGCCGAAGCCTATCGCAGTTCCGCCTCTTTGCCCGACAGCGCCATCATCATCGGTGCAAGCCATTTTGGTAGCATCCGTGCGGGCTTCACCAAAGGCCCCGTCAGTGTGCTCGACGTGGGAGAGGTGTTGCCCTTCTCCAATCCCCTGTGTGCCTTCCGCATGACGGGCCGTCAGTTGCGCGAGCTCGTGGAATTTGGCTTGCACAATCAGCGTTACGGATGGTTGCAAACCGGCTGGCTTGATGTGATGCTCAACCAAGGTCGCCACGTACAGTCGCTCAGCTATTACGGTCCCGACGGTGCCCATCGTTACATTGCCGACGACACGCCTGTGGTGCTCGTTGCCGACGAGTTCATCGTCAACGGCGGTGACGGCTATGACCCTTCGTTCTTCCCCTCTTCGCAGAAAATCACTTCTGTGCAGATGCCGGCAACGACCGATGCTTTCGTTCATTATTTACAGAAAATCAAAACACTTCCACTGAAATAACTCATGGGACTCTTCTCTTTACCTCCCGCGCAATCGCGTGCCGACCTCAATCTCGACATGTTTCTCGGCGGCAACGACGGCGGAAAAGTTCAGAAAAAAATGCGCCGCGTGATGCCCGCCGAATGGTTTCCGCAGAGCGCCGTTCAGCTCACGTGGCCGCATGAAAACACAGACTGGGCTTATATGTTGCAGGATGTGACGGCGTGTTACGTGCGCATGGCTTTTGAAATTGCCACGCGCGAAAAGCTCATCATCGTTGCGCCCGACGTCGCGTCTGTCAAATCGCTTCTCGAAGAACGCCTGCCGCGACGCGCCACGGAAAACATCACTTACGTTGCCTGCCCCACCAACGACACTTGGGCGCGCGACCATGCTTTCATCACTGTCATCGGGGAGAAAAATCCCGAACTGCTCGACTATCGTTTCAATGGTTGGGGCGGCAAGTTTGAAGCGTCGCTCGACAACGCCATCAACCGCCACCTCTTTGAGGAAGGAATTGTTGGCGGAGAATATAAAGACTGCCTTGACTTTGAACTTGAAGGCGGCAGCATTGAAAGCGACGGGCAGGGACTGCTCTTGACAACGTCGCGCTGCTTGCTCAACGACAACCGCAATGCCTCCATGACGAAGGAAGACATCGAGCAGCGCTTGAAGACCGACCTGGGAGTGGAGAAAATCTTGTGGCTGAAACACGGAGAGCTCTCTGGCGACGACACTGACGCTCATGTCGACACTCTGGCACGCCTTTGCCCAGACGATACCATTGTCTATGTCTCGTGTGACGACACCGAAGACCCGCATTACGAGGAACTGAAGAAGATGGAAGAGGAGTTGCAGGCTTTCCGCACACAGAGCGGGGCGTCCTTCCGCCTCATCCCCGTGCCGCTGCCCGATGCCATTTATGACGAAGACGGGCTACGCCTTCCCGCCACTTATGCCAACTTCCTCATCATGAACACGGCCGTGCTTTACCCCACTTATGCGCAGCCAGAAAAAGACGAGGCCACGCGCCAGGCACTGCAGCGTGCTTTCCCGAAGGCCGACCTCGTGGGCATTGACTGTCGTCCGCTGATTCGTCAGCACGGCTCGTTGCATTGTGCAACGATGCAATATCCGAAAGGGGTGGTGAAATAGTTTTGAAAGGGAAGTTCCTTCCTCAAGTTATATATATTATAGATATCATGAAACATACAGATATTCTCAAGGTTGGCATCATTCAGCAGACGTGTTCTGCCGATGTGGAAGCCAACAAGCAAAAGTTAGCCCGCAATATTGCCGATGTGGCAGAGCATGGTGCACAGTTGGTGGTGTTGCAGGAATTGCACAATTCTCCCTATTTCTGCCAGGTTGAAAGCGTAGACAATTTCGATTTGGCAGAACCCATTCCCGGACCATCAACCGAGTTCTTCGGAGCATTGGCCAAGAAGCACCACGTGGTGCTTGTCACGTCGCTCTTCGAACGCCGTGCCGCCGGGATCTATCACAACACGGCAGTGGTGTTTGAGGCCGACGGCACCATTGCGGGAAAATACCGCAAGATGCACATCCCCGATGACCCTGCCTATTACGAAAAATTCTATTTCACTCCTGGCGACCTCGGTTTCCATCCGATTGACACCAGCGTCGGTCGCCTCGGCGTGCAGGTGTGTTGGGACCAGTGGTATCCAGAGGGAGCCCGTCTCATGGCGCTTACCGGTGCCGAATTGCTCATTTATCCAACGGCCATCGGCTATGAAAGCAGCGACCATCCAGAAGAGCAGGAGCGCCAGCGCGAAGCATGGACAACCGTGCAGCGCGGCCATGCCGTGGCCAATGGTTTGCCCGTCATCGCCGTAAACCGCACTGGGCACGAGGACGACCCTTCCCACCTCACGCGCGGCATCCAGTTCTGGGGCAGCAGTTTTGTGGCAGGTCCGCAGGGCGAAATGCTCTATCGCGCACCGAAGGACGAGGAAGTGAATGTCGTGGTCGACGTTGATATGCGCCGCAGCGACAATGTGCGCCGCTGGTGGCCATTCTTGCGCGACCGCCGCATCGAGTTTTTTGAAGGACTGACCCATCGTTATCTTGATTGAAGCACGAGCGCGTATGAAAAAGTTGAAACTCTTTCAGGCCGACAATGGTGTGAATTATCTGGTGCCGTTCATTCTCGTCACCACCTTGTTCTTTCTGTGGGGCTTTGCCCACAGCATACTTGACGTGCTCAACAAGCATTTCCAGGATGCCTTCACGATGAACAAAACCCGCTCCGCCCTCGTTCAGGCAGTGGTTTATGGTGGATATTTCATCATGGCGCTGCCTGCGGGCCGCATCATCCGCCGTTTCGGCTATCGCACGGGCGTTTCCACTGGCCTCTTGCTTTACGGCATCGGCGCCCTCATGTTCATTCCTGGCAGCTACATCAATTCCTTTGAGTTTTTCCTGCTCTCGCTGTTCATCATAGGTTGCGGGCTCACCTGTTTGGAAACGGCAGCCAATCCCTACGTCACCGTGCTCGGCCCTTCCGACAGTGCAGAGCGCCGCATCAACATTTCCCAGTCGTTCAACGGGCTTGGATGGATTCTCGGGCCGCTCGTTGGCGGACTCTGCGTGCTTGGCGACAACAGCAATATCGCCTTGCCCTATGCCGTCATCGGCGTTGTGGTGCTTTTGGTGTTCTTCGTTTTTCTGCGTCTGCCTCTGCCGGAAATCGAGAGTAGCGAGCAGGGCGACGATGCGTTGCAACAGCGTGCTCGCCGCACCCGTCTTTTCAGCCATCCCCATTTCCTCTTCGGTCTCACGGCCCTGTTCTGCTACGTGGCCGCCCAAACCGGCATCAACAGTTTTTTCATCAATTATGCCGATGAGAGTGCGGGTGTTCCGAAAGAAGAAGCCGCGATGTGGCTCGGACTGCTCGGCATGGGGCTTTTCATGGCGGGACGAATGGTGGGTAGCTACCTCATGAAATACCTTTCACCTGAGCGCCTTCTGGCCTATTTCGGTGTTGGCGCATCGCTCTCCATGCTCGTCATCATGCTCGTTGCCGGACGCACGGGATTCTATTTCTTCTTCCTCTGCTTCCTTTGCGAGAGCATCATGTTCCCCACCATTTTCGCGCTCGCCATCCGTGGTTTGGGCGAACATACGAAGACCGCCTCCTCGCTGCTCATCATGTGCATCGTTGGCGGTGCCGTTGCCCCCGTCATCATGGGAGCCATTGCCGATTACAGCCACAACATGGCGCTTTCATTCGTCATTCCGCTCATCTGCTTCGTCATCATCTGTTGCTATGCAGCGGCCTATCGCAAACTTTGCAGCTGAAACGCTGAACTGTAAAGCGTCTTATTCCTGAGATATGGATAGATAATCAGAAATATAAAAAAAAGAGTAAGTGGTCAGAATCCGCATTACACAAAATCCCCGACTTCATTTCGTGATGAAGCCGGGGATCTTTATGTGTGCACCGTATCAGGTTGTGGTGACATGAATATCAGGCGTATAAGCGTAGATTTTAAATTGCAGGCCAACCATTTATTCCGGATAAACGAGGTTTTCTTCTGTGGCCAGATTAAGCGTTTCCTCCACATATTTTCTGGCCTCGTAGCGGGCCATCGGCAGGTCGTGCAGCAGATAGGTGCCGCAGTCGCGTGCCGTGGTTCCCGGCACCTCGCCTTCAAAGTTAGCCACGAACTCAAACGTTTCCTTCATTAGGGGCAGGATGTCCTTGCTCGTCAGGTCGCCCTTCACCAGCAGATAGTTGCCCGTCAGGCAGCCCATAGGTCCCCAATAAACGATGCGGTCTTTCCAAACGGGATGGTTGCGCAGGAAAGTGGCGGCAAGATGTTCGATGGTGTGGATGGCTCCTTGTCCGAGCACCGGCTCGCGGTTAGGGAGTTTCATGCGTATGTCGAAAGTCGTGACGGTCTCGCCGCCGATTTCGTCCTTGCGGCTCACGTAGATGCCGCGGTTGAGTTTGATGTGGTCTATGGTGAAACTTGGAATCTTTTTCATATCTTGTGGTTTAATTAGTAATGGTGGCACCATTACTTAGTTATTTTGTGATGGCCTTCAGCAGCGCCTCCGTCACGCCGAAAGAACGGTCGGCCATGGTGTCCCAGAAATTGAGATATTGGTCGAAGTGTTGGTCGGCTCCCGGCGTGTCGCTGATGATGCGGAAGCTTAGGAAAGGCACCTGATAAAGGAAACACACCTGTGCGAGTGCTCCGCTTTCCATGTCAACCGCCAGACCGTCGGGGTAGCGTTCTTTGATTTTCTGCAATTGCGGGCGGCTGGTGATAAACTGGTCGCCGCTGCAGATAAGTCCGCCGTGAATCGTCGTTTCCTTCGGCTGGATGCTCATGGCCGCCTGAAAGAGCTGCGTGTTGGCTTCATAATAGAGTGGCAGTCCTTGCACCTGTCCGAGTTCAGACTCCGGTCCGCAGTCCACGTCATGGTATGCCACGCGTTCTCCGGCCACGACGTCCATCACCTTCAGGCAATTGTCAATCCCTCCAGTAACGCCCGTATTGATTAGGGCGTCGGGGTGGTAGCGGTGAATCAGTTCCACGGCGCCGACAGCGGCATTCACTTTGCCGATGCCGCTCTCCATCAAAACGATTTTGCGGCCGTTGAAAACACCTTCCACGAATGTGAAACGGCCTTCTTTTATAGTGCTGGCATCTGAGAGCAGAGCCGCAAGTTGCTCATGCTCCTTGTGCATGGCGTTGATGATTGCGATTGTCTTCATGTGGTTTGTTCTTACAAGCTGCAAAGTTAAGTAATTTAGTAATGGTAAAAAAATAACTTGAACAATTTTGAAGGGTCGAAAGTTATATATTTGTGCCCTGTTTTTTGCAGTTTATGGTATTAGTCGTCGGTCACATAGGTAGAGTCTTTCGCTCGGGGAGTGGCATTCCCAAAATCCCAATGTCTCTCCAATTGTTTTTTCGGCCTCTCTGCTTTGCCCTCCCAAAAGAAGCAAACGCTCCAAAGAGAAACTGCGTGGTTCTCTTTGGAGCGTTTTGTTTTCGGGGGCTTTTTGAGAGCATTTTCTGCGCCCTTACTGCATTCCGTTTTCTGTAACAAACTCTCCAGCATGTTTCAGATAGGTGTCGATGTCCTTGTCGCCGCGGCCGGAAACCGTCAGTACAACGATGTCAGAGGGTTTGAATTTCAGGCGGTGGAGCGCTCCCAAAGCGTGTGCCGACTCCAAGGCTGGCAAAATGCCGTCGAGGCGGTTGAGCTCGTAGGCGGCGGCCAATGCTTCGTGGTCAGTGATGGCCAATGCCTGCGCACGTCCCGTTTTCACCAGCGTGGCGTGGAGCGGACCGATGCCTGGATAGTCCAGTCCGGCAGAGATGGAATAAGGCTCTGACACATTTCCGTACTCGTCTTGGATGACGAGCGAGCGTGAACCATGCAGCACGCCTTCGGTCCCGATGGTCAATGTGGCGGCCGTTTCCTTCGTCTCTGCACCCAATCCGCCGCCTTCTGCCAAGATGAATTTTACGTCGGGTTCCTCCAGGAAATGGAAGAAAGTGCCGCCGGCATTCGAGCCGCCGCCGATGCAGGCCACCAGATAATCAGGCACTTCGCGACCTTCTTTTTCCAGCAGTTGTGCACGGATTTCCTTGCTGATCACGCTCTGCAGGCGTGTCACGAGGTCGGGGTAGGGATGTGGTCCCACGGCAGAGCCGAGCAGATAAAAAGTCTCTTCGGGATGAGAACACCAGTCTTGTAAGGCTTCGTTGACAGCGTCTTTGAGGGTCTTGTTTCCGCTCTCAACAGCCACCACCTTGGCGCCGAGCAATCGCATCTTCTCCACGTTCGGACGTTGGCGTGCCACGTCGGTTGCCCCCATGTAAATAGTGCACGGCATCTTCATCAGGGCGCACACCGTGGCCGTTGCAACGCCGTGCTGCCCAGCACCGGTCTCAGCGATGATGCGTTGTTTCCCCATGTGTTTGGCCAGCAGAATCTGCCCGATGGCATTGTTGATTTTGTGTGCTCCCGTATGGTTGAGGTCCTCTCGTTTCAGATAGATTTTGCAGCCGTGCAGTTGGCTCAGCGCCTCAGAGAGATAGAGCGGCGATGGGCGGCCGACATAGTCGCGCAGTAGTACGTCGAATTCTTTGCGGAAATTCTCGCTCTCAATCACTTCCCGGTAGCATTTGCGCAGGGCTTCAATGCACGGACGCAGGATTTCTGGGATGTAGGCACCGCCGTAGTTGCCGAAATAACCTTCTTCATTTACCTGGTAATTGCTTGTCGTTTTCATTTTCTTATTGGGGTTATGTTAGTAATGGGTTTGTTTGCTGGAGACCAGTGCTTCGCTGGCGCTGAAGCGTAGGGATACAAAAAAGGCGGTCTGTCGCAAGCTACGACAGACCGCCTAAGATTATTTTTTTCAAAATGGAATGTTCAGTTAGGGGTACATGAAAAAGTAACTCACGACTTTGGAAGTAGTAAGTTAAGCCACCAGAAAAGGTTCATATTTGACAAATTCTTTTTCATTGCTAATGTACAATTCTAATTGTTGATGTTGCAAATGTATAGAGTTTTGATTAAACTGCCAAATTATTTCCAATAAAAATTTCATATCCCCGTCATTTTGCTGCTTTTGCTCATAATCTCTCTGTCGCATTTTCCTTTGGAAATCTCCCGACTCAGAATGTCGGAACTATTGAAAGTCAATCCGCCCCCTATACTTTTTGGCGAACGCGGGACGGGGCACGAGTGAACGTGGGATGAGGCACGATCGAACGCAGGGCGAGCCACGATCGAACGCAGGACGGCGTTCGCCAAAAAGTATAGGGATTGAATTGGCAATGATGGGGAGAGGGGGAAATACGGCCCTTGATGTGGCGATGTGCGACATCTCTTTTTTCGCTGAGTCATTTCTCTGGCTTTGAGATAGAGGTTGGCCAGATGTAAATTCTTGGGGGAGTAAAACACAGACAAAAGCAAGCGGTGTCTTGTTTCATATTCTTTGTCCGTAGTAGTGGATTATGAAACAAGACACCGCTTGAAGGATGGTTGTTTGGCGTCGCGTTATGCGTGAAGGTCGTGATGAAGAAGGCGGAACTCGGCCATCTTCTCGTATTTTGTTCCCGGTCGTCCGTAGTTGGCGTAGGGATAAATGCTGATGCCGCCTCGTGGCGTGAAGATTCCCGTCACTTCGATGTATTTTGGATCCATCAGTTTGATGAGGTCCTTCATGATGATGTTGACACAATCTTCGTGGAAGTCGCCGTGGTTTCTGAAGCTGAACAAGTAGAGCTTCAGGCTCTTGCTTTCCACCATTTTATGGTCGGGGAGATAGTTGATGCGTATTTCGGCAAAGTCGGGCTGCCCTGTGATGGGGCAGAGGCTGGTGAACTCAGGGCAGTTGAAGCGCACCCAATAGTCGTTGCCAGGGTGTTTGTTTTCAAAGCTCTCGAGGACTTCTGGGGCGTAGTCGTCGCGGTATTTCGTAGCCTTGCCTAAGGCTTGGAGGTTGTCGGATTCTCTGTTCATGATGGGGTGATTGTTGATGGTCGTGGCGTTCTTAGAAAAAACGGTTGGGAGAAGCGGTTGCTTCGTTGGATGATGATTTCAGAACAACCAGTTTAGTAATGTTGAAAGAATAAGTTCCTCAATTTTGCACCTGCATTTTTGAGCTATTTTTGAGCTTATTCGAAGGAGCAATGCGAGCATTGTGACTGAGAATAAGTTCGAAAAGAGCCGAAAAGGCAGGGGAGGAAATAAAATATTACTTGCCAACGGCAAAATTGCGGAAGTTATTTTTTCAACATTACTTATTGTATGCCTGCCATCAGAAACGACGGCAGAAGATTTCTTTTTTCTTCTTCGGAGAGAGAAAGATAGCGTTCCAGTCCCTCGCGGCGCAGTTTGCAGGCCGGGCAGTGCCCGCATCCGTCACCTTGTATGCCGTTGTAGCAGGTGAGCGTTTTTTCGCGTATCAGTTGCAACACGCCGAGGCGGTCGGCCAATGCCCATGTTTGGCATTTGTCGATCCACATCAGCGGCGTGTGGATGACATATTGCATGTCCATGGCTTCGTTGAGCGTCACGTTGAGGCTGCGGATGAAATTGTCGCGGCAGTCGGGGTAGCCCGAGAAGTCTGTTTGCGAAACGCCAGTCACGAGATGGCGGATGCCGCGCTCATGGGCGTAGACGGCGGCGATGCTTAGGAAGAAAAGATTGCGGCCTGGCACGAAGGTGTTGGGAGGACCTGCGGCAGGTTTTTCGCTGTCCATGACGATGCTGGTGTCGGTGAGCGAACAAGAAGTGGCCAATTGGCTGATGAAACTGGCGTCCATGCAGTCGAAGTGTACGTTGGCATCTTTGGCTATTTGGCGTGCGAGGTCAACTTCGTGTACGTGTTTCTGTCCGTAGGTGAAACTGAGAGCCCAGACTTCTTCGAAGTGGGCTTTTGCCCAAAAGAGGCAGGTGGTGGAGTCTTGCCCTCCGCTGAAAACAACGAGGGCGCGTTTGTTGTCGAGATGTTGCATTGTTTCAGATGGGGAGGCGCTGTGGAAGAGGCCTCAAAGGATGTTGTGTGTGTTTGGGGGGATTGGGGCAGAAGCTTACATATCGGAAAGTTTCCAGACATTGTAAGAGATGCCCTTGTCGTAGGTGTCTTGTCCTTCGATGCGTTTTACGAATTTCACGACGCGTATGGTGATGGGAAGGGCGATGATTTCATAGACCGTTTTGAGAATGACTTGCGAAATCATCATGGCTGGCATGATTTCCCAGGGCACAACGCCGCCTAAGGCCAAGGGGAAGAAAACGAGCGAGTCGGCAGATTCACCGACAATGGTTGAAGCGATGGCACGCAAGGAAAAGTTGCGTCCGTTGCTCCATAATTTCATGCGGCTCATCACGTAGGCATTCAAGAACGAACCGACCAGGAAAGCCAAAAATGAGGCTCCGGCAATGCGCGGGGCAAGGCCGAAAATGGCATGAAACCCTTCTTCGCCAGTCCAGTAGGGGGCGGCGGGGAGCAGGTCGGCCAGCATTCCGAACAACACGAAGAGGAAGTTCATCATGAAGCCGAGCCAGATGATGAAGCGTGCGCGGCGATAACCCCACACTTCAACCATGCAGTCGTTGATGATGTAAGAAACGGGAAACACAATCAGTCCAGCAGTCATTTCCAGCGGACCGAACGTCACTTGCTTTGTCTCGAGCAAGTTGGCTGCAATTAAGCAGACACAGAAGAGCACTCCCATCAGCATGTAGGGGAGGCTCATAGTGAAGCGTTTTGTCATTTTATCTTGTTTTTTACGAGGTTTGTCAAGCACTCGGTTTAGCCCTCTCGGCAATTACGCGGCCGCGTTTGGACTAAACAAGCTTTTGGGTAATGGTGGTACCATTACTTAATTCGGCTGCAAAGGTAAGGATTTTGTATGGACTGAGCAAGGTTTGCTCGTGGAATACGGCAAATTAATAAGGTGCGACGAAGACCTGGGGCGAAGCACTGTAGCTCACTTTGCTCGCAAAGTGAGGGGGCGAATATTGTGGCGGCCAAGCACGAGCTGATAATCCAACAAAGTCATGCCCCAGAGCGTTGGTCATGTTCGCTACGTGTTCGTGGCCCTCACTTTGCGAGCAAAGTGAGCTACAATGCTGGCGCCGCAATAGATGATTATGTTGGCGTAGCGCAAATCTCCGCTGCGAGGGCGCTACCGCTAAGCTTGATTTTCTCTGTATTTTGAAACCCTATGCTTGAGGGGGCGCTGTGTGGCGCATGGCTCATTGCATCAGAAAGTCGGCAACGAGAGGAAAATGGTCGCTGAAGCCGCCGTGGTAAATCGGTCCGAGGTAGGTGCGGAACGGCTTGACGCCGCCGTCGCTCTTGTCGGGCTCCGTCAGGAAGGGCGGGGCAAAGATTCGGCAGCGTGCAGGCGTCGTGTGGAGGCGCGAGGAAGGGCAAAGCAGTTGGCTGTTGACGATGATATGGTCGAGCTGGTTCCAACGTCCTTGGTATTTATAGGTGCCTCTGATGTCGGGTTTCGCCCGGAGGTTGGCCGACAGGACATAGAGCTGCTGCGTGGCTGGCAAGGTTTCCGGAGAGACTGTCTCCGCTGTCTGGCTGGTGTATGGGTGTGCGTTAAGCATCTTGCTGATGCTGATGTCGGTGTGTTCGTCGTTGAAGTCGCCAAGGGCTATGAGGAGCGGGGTTTGCCGACAGTTTGAAACACTGTCAATTTTATGTCGCAAGGTGCGTGCCGCCGTATATCGGAAATTGCGCGTGCTTTTGTTGCTGCCCCGACGGCTTGGCAGATGGCAGACGAAGACATCAAGCGTGTCGCCCGTTTGCAGCATTCCGGCAGCGTGCAGGATGTCGCGCGTTGAGCGGCCGTAGCTGGCATCAAAAGGAATGCGCAGGCTTTCGGCATGGAGAAGGCGGAAGCGGAAAGGCTGATAGAGCAGTGCCACGTCAATGCCTCGCGCGTCCTTGCTTTGCGTCACGAGATAGGCGTAGTCCAGTCGGCGCAGGATTGTTCGGCGGCACAGGTGGTTGACCACTGTGTCATTTTCAACTTCACACAGTGCCACGAGGTCAACGGGGACGGCACCACCTGCAGCGGCAATGGTGCGAGCCAGTTTTTGCTGTTTGCCCCAATAGCGCGGACTATTCCAGCGGCGGTTGGAACCGGGGAGAAATTCCTCATCGTTGAAGCCGGCATCGTGGAGGGTGTCGAAGAGGTTTTCCACGTTGTAGGTCATGATGCGGAACGTTTGTGTTTTTCCACCTTCCGCCGTTGGGCGAACTGACGGACTTGTGGTGTCGGCGGCGAGGAACTTGGAACGGTGCATGGCGAAGGAGACTGGCAGCGGAAGGCACACCAGCACGACTGGCAGCAGGGCCATGCGGAAATGGCAGCGGCTATTCATGGTGGTAGGGTTCGCCTTTGAGGATGGTCATGGCGCGATAGCATTGCTCCACGAAGAAGAGGCGCACCATCTGATGGGAGAACGTCATCTTGGAGAGCGAAATCTTTTCTTTGGCCAGCGCATAGATTTCTGGAGAAAAACCATAGGGGCCGCCAACGACAAAGACCAGGCGGCGGGCGCCAGATGCCATGCGTTGTTGCAGATATTTGGCATATTCAACGGAGCGAAATTCGCGGCCACCTTCGTCGAGCAGAACGAGGTGGTCGCCGTCTTTCAGAAGTTTGCGTATGGCTTCTCCTTCTTTGGTTTTTTGCTGTTCGGGAGTCAGCGCTTTGGTGTTTTTGAGTTCCGGGATGACTTCCATTTCGAAGGGAATGTAGTGCTTGAGTCTTGAAGTGTAGTCGGAAATCATGCCTTGCAAGGGGGCGCTGGTTGTTTTGCCGACAACGATGAGTTGGAGTTTCATATCTTGATGTAAACCGACAGGGTGGGGCGGCGTTTTTATTTTGATGTGGTGTAGAGGGGATTTTTACCATCACTAAACATAAAAGGTGTCCAAGGATAAATTGGACACCTTTCATGTAATTGCTTTGCGCTCCTGCTCACCATTACTTAGCGAGTTTGCGGGTGCGGCGTTTTGGCTTTTCAGTTTCGGTCGTTTCGATTTTCACGCCGGCCAATTCAGGGTCGATCATGATGCGTCCGCAGTATTCGCAAACGATGATTTTCTTGCGCATGCGGATGTCGAGCTGGCGCTGTGGCGGAATCTTGTTGAAGCAGCCACCGCAGGCACCGCGTTCTACGTAAACGATGCCCAAACCATTGTGTGAGTTATTGCGGATGCGCTTGAAGGCAGAAAGCAAGCGCGGTTCGATGGCGAGTTCCAGCGTCTGTGCTTTTTCGCGCAGGCGTTCTTCTTCGGCCTTGGTTTCGGCGGTGATCTCATCGAGCTCTGATTCCTTCACGCCGAGGTCAGCGCGGCGCTCTTCCAGTTTGTTCTTGCAGTTGGCAATGTCGTTTTCCTTACCAGCGATGGCCTTTTGTGCTTCGCCGATTCTCTTGTTGAGCAATTCAACTTCGAGCGTCTGGAATTCGATTTCTTTCGAGAGCGTGTCGTACTCGCGGTTGTTTTTCACATCGTTGAGCTGGCCTTTATAGCGCGTGATTGCAGCCTGTGCTTCATCGATTTTGTTTTTCTTGGCCTCAATGTCTTGGTTGAGCGCTACGATGTCGTCGTCGTATTTCTTCAGACGCGTGGTCAAACCCTCAATCTCGTCTTTAAGGTCGCTTACTTCCAAAGGAAGTTCGCCGCGAAGCGTTTTGATTTTGTCAATTTCTGAAAGCATTGTCTGCAACTGATAGAGGTTCTTCAGCTTCTGTTCAACAGACATGTCTGCAACGTCTTTCTTAGCCATAATGATAAATGCTTATTTATATGTGTTTCTTTTAAAAATCTTTGTGGGGCGTGCCAGGGGCTTTAGGCGGAGTCGCCTTTCTTGGGGCTTGCCCTATAGGTATTGAATCGGATTGGTGTTCACCTCCGTCAGAAAGAGCGGCAGGGAAGGGAGGCTTTGCGAGAGAATGTCGCGCAGGAGCTGTATGGTGTACTGTTCGCTTTGGTAGTGTCCCAAAACGCCTATCCAAATTTCGCTTTCGTGCCCGAAATAACGGTGGTAGCCCATTTCTCCGGTGAGGAAAACGTCGGCTCTGGCTTCAATGGCTTCGTCGATGAGAAAGTCTCCGGCACCGCCGCACAAGGCGATGCGTTTGACGGGACGTTGAGGCCCATTGTTGTGCATCAGGCATTCAACACCGAATATTTCTTTCACCTCTTTAAGGAAGTCCATCGCTTGGCATTCCTTTGGCAGGTTGCCGATGATTCCGCTTCCGCCTTGTCCGTCTGGCAGCGGTTGCAGAAACTCTGTGTCTTGCAGGTTGAGCTTCTCTGCAATGCGGAAATTCACGCCTGCGGGGGCATTGTCGAGGTTGGTGTGGGCGGCATAGATGGCAATGTTTTTCTGGATGGCACGCTGCATGCAACGCGTCACCTGCGTGCGTCCGTCTACGCATTTCACACCGCGAAACAGGAGCGGATGGTGTGCCACAATCATGTTGCAGCCTTTGCGCTCAGCTTCGTCGACAACGTCTTCAGTGACGTCTAAACACAATAAGACCCCTGACACTTCTTGCGCTCCTGTTAATCCAATCTGCAGGCCTGCATTATCGTAGCTTTCCTGTAGCGGCAGAGGCGCAAACCGTTCAAGGGTCTGGGTGACTTCCTTTATTTGCATATCTCTTGAGATGATTTTCACGGCAAAGTTACTAATTATTTGTGAGATACACGTGGGGAGAGGGGCAGTTTTTCGCGCTGGGTGGCGTGGAAAACTTCAAAATGGGGTTTCGGAGTTAGTAATGGTAAAAAAATAACTTGACCAATTTTTGAGGATTAAGGAGTTGTTTCTTATGCCCTGTCTTTTTGCCGTTTTTGAAATTTGTCATCGGTCACATAGCCCGCTATGCTCCCTCTTCCAAATTCCAAAACCAACAAAAATACAGGTCAAAATTGGTCAACTTATTCTTTCACCATTACTTATTGGTCTTTGTTTTTCACGTAGCCCTGATATTTTTCGGGCAGGTCGGCCATGATGGTGTCATAGCTGGCTTTCATGGTCTGGTTGATGTCGGCAATGCCCTTGCCTTGCGGCATGATGGGTTTGTGGATGACGAGGCGCATGCGGTGGAAATTGACGAAATTGAAGCCGGCCATGCGGGGCAGCACGTCGAACGAGCCATCGATGGTGATGGGGACAACGGGCAACTGGAGTTCGTCGGCCAACTGGAAGGCGCCTTTGCGGAAGAGGCCCATGTGGCCAGTGAAGGTGCGCGACCCTTCAGGGAACACCACGAGGGAGGTGCCGTGCTGGAGTGTGTTGCGGGCGTTGTCGATGGTTTCCTGGATTTTCTTCGGACCGGATTTGTCGACGAAGATGTGGTGGGCTCTCTCGCAGGCATAGCCAACCAGAAAGATGCGGCGCAGGGCTTTCTTCATCATCCATTTGAAGTTGCGGCCCAAGAAGCCGTAGATGAGGAAGATGTCCATCGGACCTTGGTGGTTGGCTACAAAAACGTAGCTCTGATGGCGGTCGATGTGTTCGCGTCCTTCAATCTTGATGGGGAGCAGGAGGATGCGGCAGATGAAGACCGACCACAGTTTGCCTGGGTAGTAGCCCCAGAAATGTGCGCTGCCAATGAAGCAGCCGATGATGGTGGCGAGAGCTGTCAATACGGTTGCAATCAAGCCCAGGGGGAGGGCGATGCACAATTGGTAGATTCTGTATAGAAATTTCATAAGTGTGTTATTGGCGTGAGATGGTTTTTGAGTGGGTGTTCAGATAATCTGGTTTTTCCATACATCTGTTCACCTGCTTAATTGAATGACGTTGATTTCAGGCCAGGCTCCCAGTCGGAAAGGAAGTAGGACTTCGCCTGTTCCGAGGCTGACGTAGAGCGTATGGCCGTTTTGGTCGGTGTATTCACCGCCCCATTCTTTATAAAACCAGGAGGCGGGGGAGAAATTGCCGATTTTAAACTGCATGCCGTGGGTGTGGCCTGAGAGGGTCAGCGGAATGGTGGTGTTGGGGACGACTTGGCGGTGCCAGTGGGAAGGGTCGTGCGAGAGGAGGATTTTGAAGCAGTTGTCATTCAGATTCCTTTGTGCACGTGGCAGGTCGGCCAAAGCGGGGAAGGGCGGCCGCCCGTCATTTTCCACTCCGATGATGGCAATGCTGTCGTTGCCGCGCCGGATGATGTGATTGTCGTTGAGCAGCAAATGCCAGTTCATGGCGCGTTGCCGGTTTTGCAGGCGGCGGATGTCGGCCAGACTGTCGAGGGGCGATTCCCAGCGGAAATATTGCGCGTAGTCGTGGTTGCCCATGATGGAGATGACGCCGTCTTTGGCTTTCAGCTGCCGAAGAATCGGTTCGAATTCGTAGATTTCCTCCGCATGGTAGTTCACGAGGTCGCCGGTGAAGACGATGAGGTCGGGGCGTTGCGCGTTGACGCTGTCGACGATGTTGCGGACCACTTGTGGCTGTCCGTGCAGGGTGCCGACATGAAGGTCCGACAACTGAACGATGCGGTAGCCGTTGAAGGCTGGGGGGATGCGGCGGTCGGCGTAGGTGTAGTGTTTCACAACCAAATGCCGGTAGCCGCCCGTCATGCCATAGGTCATGGCGGCGAGGCTGAGTAGGGAGGTGATGACAGCCGCGATGTTGATGGCATGGGAAATGCGCGGTGCGCGGCGTTTTGTTAGTCGTCCTAACCCAAGCAGCAAGGCCAGCAGAGCCTGAGGTACCAGAAATGTGAGCGTGACGGAGAGCAGTTGCCCTTTCCAGTGGTCGGCGGCCATGGAGTAGCTCTCATTGGCGGCGGTCAAGATTAGGAGCAGCGAGAGCGTTGCCGACGGTGTGTAGACAAGCCATCGTTTCCATCCTTTGACGTGGCGGTGCCACCACAGGCGGTCGATGCCCCATGCGGGAAGCATTAGCAGAAATACGAGCGGGATGAGGATACGTAGTATCATATAATATATATAGGTGATGTCATATTCAGATATCCTTGAGATTTCCAACCAAATAGCGTCTGACATCATCGGGAAGCAGGCCGCGGCGTTTTGCATAGTCGCAAAGTTGCGCCTCGTCAATGGTTCCGATGCTGAAATGGCGCGTTGCTGGGTGTCCGAGCATCAGTCCGGCAACGGCGGCGTGGGGCTGCATCATGCCGTTCTCCGTGAGGGTAATGCCGATGCGCTCCAAGGGGAGGATTTTGGCGAAGTCGAAGATGAAACTTTGGTCGGGCATGGAGGGGTAGCCGATGGCGGGCCGACGCCCTTGGTATTTCTCCGAGAAAAGTTCTTGACAGGAGAAACGCTCGCTGGGGGCATATCCCCAAAGCGTTTGCCTCACTTGCTCATGGAGCCGCTCAGCCGCCGCTTCGGCCAGGCGGTCGGAGAGCGTTTGCACCAACAAGCGTTTGAAGTCGTCATGGTCATAAAGGTGTTCCATGGAGGCTTCGGCGGCAGTGGCAAAAAGTCCGATGACGTTGCCGATGGGCAAAACGTGGATGTCAGCGTCGGAGGGTGGGCGGTGTGGACTGATAAAATCGGCCAGGCAGAGGTATGGGGCGTTTTTTTGCAGGACTTGTTGCTGGCGCAGGAAACACAGGCGGCGCGGTGTCGTGCCATCGGGGTTCGTCGCCACCATTACATCGTCGCCGTCGCTCCACGCTGGAAACAATCCGACGATGCTGTTTATGCGGCAGTTTTTTGATGACAGTGTTCTCAACATCTGTTGAGCTTCGGCATAGAGCTTGATACCCTCGCGGGCCTGTGCCTGGTCGGATTCCGGAAATTGTGCCTGCCAGGCACCACGACATCCCGGACAATCGTGCACTTGTGTCACTGTGGCGAAGCGCGGCGGCATGCCCCATGCGTGGAAGAAGTATATCCAGTTGATGTAGGGCGCGAGTTCCGTAATGGTATATGTTTGGATGTGGAGCATGGCTGGTTGGTGGGTTTGGCTTATGGGGTTGCCGGTGTGGGCTTTTCGGGAGAATGGATTTGAGATTTCTGCTTGCTTGTCAGATGGGGAGTTATCGGTCGAAGGTCACAGGCTGTCCGCGGAATGCCTCGTTCGTAATGCGGCCTTGGTTGTATAGCAGGAAACCGTTGCAATAGGTCTTCTCAACGCGCCAGTTAAAGACGTGTCCCTCCATCGGACTCCAGTTGCACTTGCTCTCAATGCGGTTGGGCGTCAACGTCCAAGGAGCGTGCGGGCGCAACAACACGAGGTCGGCTTTATAGCCTTCGCGCAAGAAGCCACGCAGTTCGACATTAAAGAGGCGAGCCGGGGCGTGGCACATGAGTTCAACGAGGCGCGTCATTGGGAGTATGCCCTTGTCGACCAATTCAAGCATAGACACGAGAGAAAATTGCACCATCGGCATGCCGGAGAGCGCTTTGGCCGCACCGCCGATTTTCTCGTAGATGGCGTGTGGAGCATGGTCGGTGGCGATGGTGGCGGCTGTTCCGTCGTTCAGAGCTTTGCGTAGGGCTTCGCGGTCGGCTTTGGTCTTGACGGCCGGATTGCATTTGATGCGGGCTCCGAGGCGGGCGTAGTCTTCGTCGCAGAAGAGCAGGTGTGGCACGCAGATTTCGGCCGTTATGTTGGGATGTTCCGGAGAAAACAATGCCAACTCGCGTTCTGTTGATATATGGGCCACATGCAGGCGCGTTCCGTATTCTTTGGCCAGTTCAACAGCTTTCGTTGTTGATGCAACGCAGGCTTCTTCGGAGCGGATGAGCGGATGAAACTTGATGTCTGGGTCTTCCCCGTTCTTTTCCTTGCAGGCCTTCATGTTGTCGTTGATGATTTGGCTGTCTTCACAATGAACCATGACTGGCATTTTTGACACTTGGAAAATCTTGCGGAGCGCTTTGTCGTCGTCGACAAGCATGTTTCCAGTTGAGGCTCCCATGAAGAGTTTCACGCCTGCCACCTTTCTCGGGTTCAGATGAAGCAGTGCATCGGTGTTGTCGGTTGTGGCTCCCAAGAAGAATCCGTAGTTGATGCAGCATTTCTTTGCAGCGATGGAGAATTTCTCGCGCAAGGCTTCGGTGGTGGTGGTCTGCGGTTTGGTGTTCGGCATGTCGAAGACGGTGGTGACACCGCCTGCTGCGGCGGCTCGGCTCTCGCTTTCCATGTCGGCTTTGTAAATCAGTCCAGGATCGCGAAAATGTACGTGTTCGTCCATAACGCCGGGGATGAGGTAGCATCCTTCTGCATCGATGATGGCATCTGTGGCGATGCTTGAATAGTCGACATCACCTTCGAATATTCGTCCGATGTGTTCGTTCTCGATGAGGAGCGCGCCTTTAAATTCGCGTCCTTCGTTCACCATGATGACATGGTCAATCAGTAGTCTGCGTTGCATGTTGTTCTCGTGGTTGGTTGCAGGGCAGGGGATGGTGTGCTTAGAGTTTCCAAGGTTTGCTCGGTGGATTCTCAGGCTTGCTTGGTGGCAAGCATTTTGATGCAATGCACCGTGCCGCATGCGCCTTATATAGTATATGCGTAAAGGTGGAGCTGTATTGAGCCCCACCTTTTTTCATATTATTGTGTTCTGGTCTTTTTTTCGAAAAAATGATTTCAAGCAGGAAGAGCCGGGATTTTATTTTCTCGGTTTGATTTTGCCGCAGATGGCCGCCCAGCGAAGGCGTACCACGCCGAAGAGCGCTTCGCCAAAGATGCCTCCGCTCATCTTGCTCGTTCCAAGCTGGCGGTTGACAAAGATAACAGGCACTTCCTTGATTTTGAATCCGAGTTTATAGGCCGTGAACTTCATTTCAATCTGGAAGGCGTAGCCCTTAAAGCGGATGGCATCGAGGTCGATGGTCTCAAGCACTTTGCGGCGATAGCATTTGAATCCAGCCGTGGTGTCGTGGATGGGAACGCCCGTCACGATGCGCACATATTTTGAGGCATAATAGCTCATCAGTACGCGTCCCATAGGCCAGTTGACAACGTTTACGCCGCTTACGTATCTGGAACCGATGGCAACGTCGTAGCCGTCTTTCGCGCAAGCGTTGTAGAGTCGTGGCAAATCGTTGGGGTCGTGGCTGAAGTCGGCATCCATTTCGAAGATGTAGTCGTAGCCATGTTCCAGCGCCCATTTGAATCCGGCAATGTAGGCCGTTCCAAGGCCCAGTTTGCCTTGGCGCTCAACGAGGTGCAACTTGTCTTTGAACTCTCCAGCCATGAGCCGCTTGACGATGTCGGCAGTGCCGTCGGGCGAACCGTCGTCAATGATAAGTATTTCAAAATCGTGTGCTTCCAGTCCGCGGACGGCGCGGATGATGCTCTCAATATTTTCTTTTTCGTTGTAGGTCGGTATGATAACGACGCTATCACTCTTTTCCATATATGACGTTTGTTTGTATTCTGATTATGGGGTGGCTTGAAAATCTCCAGAGAACGGCTCGTGCTCTTTCGCAAAACGGCTCGTGCTTTGATGGCGGAAATCGGGGACCACCCTTATGCAAGTACAAAAGTACGATTTATGGTTATATGTGCCAAGGATTATGCCGTTAAACTTTCTTCTTTGGGTATTTGTAGTAGCGTTGAGGAAGCGTTATAGTAGTGCTGTGGTAGCGTTATGACCGCGTTGCTGTTGCGTTGTTGCGCGGTGCAGGAGGCGTGTTGTTGGAACATTCCTTTATGGGGTGGTTTAAAAAAACTTTTAGGAGGAATATGGTGTTGTCCAACCCCTAAAAAGGCAAGTGTGGAAGACATTTTTGCACGAAATGGCGGGTTGTATGCAATTTATTTGCACAAAGATTTTGTTGCTGTGCAGATTAATTGTACTTTTGCCGCCGATTTTACCAATTAAACAGAAGAATGAAGCAATTTTCAATTCTCGCAGCCTCTTTGCTGATGGCTGCAACCACTGCGCAGGCTGGTGGTTACTTGACGAACACGAACCAGAGCGTTAATTTCTTGCGTAATCCTGCGCGTGATGGTGCCATCGGCATTGACGGTGCCTATTCCAATCCGGCCGGCGTTGGTTTTATGTCGGTTGGTTGGCATTTGGGATTCGACATACAGAGTGCTTATCAGAGCCGAACGACGACTTCTTATTTTGGTCCGCAGAATGCTGGCCCGTTTGCGCTCGGAACGGTCAACGGCGTGCGCAACAATCCTGATGGTGTCAAGCGTTTTAACGGTAAGGCCTCGGCTCCTGTGATGCCGTCTCTCAACTTGGCTCGCGTGGGTGAAAAGTGGTTTGCCACATTCCATTTTGGTGTGACAGGTGGTGGCGGAAAGTGTAACTTCTCCGATGGTCTGCCTTCTTTTGAAAGCCAGGTGGCCATGGTGCCAGTGTTGGTCGGCGCTTTGAGTCCGGGCGCGGTGAGCGGTTATTCTTTCGATACGCACATGCAGGGCCGCCAGTATTATTTCGGCGGTCAGTTTGGTGTTGGCTATCGCATCAACCCGAATTTGAATGTCAATGTGGGCGGACGTGTCATTTATGCCAACTGTAACTATTATGGCTATGTGCGTAACATCAATGTAGAAGTGCAGGGACCTGCTGGCGCTGTCAATATGCCGGCTGCGAAATTCTTCCAGTCGCAGGGATTGCCCGATTTCGCTTCCCTGGTTGGAGACCGCGAGCTCAACTGCGACCAGAGCGGATGGGGATTCACGCCGATTGTTTCTGTCGATTACAAAACGGGACGCTGGAACCTTTCTGCCAGATATGAGTTTAAGACACGTTTGAGACTGAAAAACCGTAGCGGTGTGAACACAAGCGGTTTGGACGAGTTTGACGACGGACTGCATGTGGCAGCCGACATCCCCGCCATCCTGGCGCTCGGTGCACAGTATGAAATCATTGACGGATTGCGTGCCAATGGCGGATTCCACTATTATTTCGACCGACAGGCCACGCAGCACAACAGTCGTCATGAGCAGCTTAAGAACGGCGGTTGGGAGGTCTTGGCCGGAATGGAATATGACCTCTCCAAGCGTTGGACGGTTAGCGCCGGATGGCAGTCAACAAACTATGGTTTGGGAAAAGACAGCCGTTTCATCACAGATATGAGCTTTGTGACTAACTCAAACTCCGTTGGTCTTGGAGCTGCCTTCCGCCTAAAAGAGCGCGTGAAACTCAATGTGGCTTATTTCAAGACCTTCTATCAGCACTACCGTAAAGACATGGCCGACTATTGCGATATGAAGCAAAAGTTTAATGGCATGTTGCAGCCGATGGCCGGACAATTGCAGGCGGGTGTCAATCAGTGTAATGCGATATTGGCCAATCCGAATGCCACGGAGGCGGAACGTGTCATTGCTACTGAGAAACTTCAAACCTTCCAGAGGGAGGCTGGGGCGCTCACGCAAATCGCTACGGGTCTCGGAAACTACTCAACGACAGGTTACGACAATTTTCACCGTACCAACGATGTCTTTGGCGTAGGTTTGGAGATTGATTTCTAACACGGGCCTCACCTATTTTATGCTTTAAACAACCCCACATATTATATTCTACAAAAAAAGGAGACAAGCGATGTGCGATTTGCAAACATCCGCTTGTCTCCTTCTTTCGTTTAGCACGTTGGATTTATGCTGGCTCAACAGAATGGTACTGAGATTGTACGAGTCATTTAAAAACTCCAGCATTTTCGCAATGAAATCAGCGCACCATTCTTGCCCCCTTATAAAAATAGTCTTGCCCTTTATAAAATAATTAATGGAGACACCGGTATTCCGAGCCTCCATTAACCAACACAAAAACTAAACTAGACTTAACTAAACTAATCAAGATGTTGTCATCACGACAAGATTTTATTCGCAAATGTAAATAAATGATTGCAATCGTGGCGCTTCCTTATGTTTTTTTCTTGCGCAACGAAAAAGTATTTAACACTTGACGGTTTTGTTGAGTAAATAATGGTCAAGAATTGTCATTGCAGCCATCGCTTCAACGATAGGTACGGCGCGTGGAAGTACGCATGGGTCGTGGCGTCCGCGTGCCTTGACAATGGTTTCCTTTCCGTGGATGTCCACAGTTTCTTGTTCACGCAGAAGCGTTGCCACGGGCTTGAATGCTACGCGGAAACAGATATCGGCTCCGTTGCTGATGCCGCCTTGAATGCCTCCGCTGTGGTTTGTCCGTGTGGTGATGCCGCCGTGTCCGTTGGGGATGAAGACATCATTCTGTTCGCTGCCGCGTGCGCAAACGCCGGCAAATCCCTCGCCATATTCAAATCCCTTGACCGCGTTGATTCCGAGCATGGCCGCGCCCAGTTCGGCATGCAGTTTGCCGAAAGCCGGCGATCCAAGTCCAACGGGGCAGCCTTGTACCACGCAGGTGATGATGCCGCCGATGGTGTCGCCGTCGGCTTTGACTTCCGAAATGAGTTGCGCCATTTCTGCGGCCTTTTCCATATCAGGGCAGCGCACGGCGTTTTGTTCAATTTGGCTGAAGTCGAGTTCATGGTAGTCGCGTTGCAGGCAAATCGGGCCGACTTGCGATGTGTATGCCGTGATGTTTATGCCGAGTTGTTTCAGCACGAGTTTGGCCAAAGCGCCGCCAACACAACGGGCGATGGTTTCACGTGCCGACGAGCGTCCGCCTCCACGGTGGTCGCGGAGGCCGTATTTGCAGAAATAAGTGTAGTCGGCATGACTTGGGCGAAACGTGTCGCGCAAGTTGTCGTAGTCGTCAGAATGTTGGTTTTCGTTGCGTACAAGAAAACCTATGGGGCAACCCGTGGAGCGTCCCTCGAAAACGCCAGACAGCAATTCGACGCGGTCTCCCTCCTTTCGTGAAGTGGTGAGTTTGCTTTGTCCCGGTCGGCGTCGGTTGAGCTCTTCTTGTATGAAATCAAGGTCAATCTCAATGCCAGCAGGCATGCCGTCAACAACACCTCCGATGCCTGGGCCGTGGCTTTCTCCGAAGGTTGTCAGTCTGAATAGATGTCCAAACGTGTTCATGAGGTGTTTGCTTTGAATGTTGGATGTGAAAAATCGAGCGCCGCAAAGCGCCCGATTTTGAAATTGCTATAATTGAAAAGATAATGTCGGCTTAGTGGCAGTGTCCGTGTCCACCTCCGCAGCATCCTTCGCCGTGGTGGTGTCCTTCGTGCTTGCCACAGCATTCGCCATCGTGGTGATGTCCTTCGTGTTTGCCGCAGCATTCGCCATCGCCATGTCCTTCTCCGTGGCATCCGCCTTCACAGCCGCCGCAGTTGCCGCCGCAACCTTCGCCGCTCATTCTGTTGATGAGATCTTTGATTTCCTCGTTGGTTGCTTCGCGTGAAGTGACAACCTGTCCTTTGAAGTGGAGGGCTTTGCCGGCAAGAGGGTGGTTGAGGTCAACGACCACTTTGTCTTCCTTGACATCCGTGATGAGGCCTTGGAAACGGTTGCCGTCGGCATTCACCAAAGGAACGATGTTGCCGGGATAGATGGTGTTTTTGTCAAATTTCCCGTCGATGCAGAAGACAGCCTTATCGAGTTCGATGACGTGTTCTTGAATGTATGGGCCGTATGCCTCGTCAACAGAGAGCGTGAAGTCGAAATTGTCACCTTCGTTCAGTGCGGCGATGTGGCTTTCAAAAGCGTCGAGGGCTACACCAAGTCCAGAGATAAACTGGAAGGGGTGTTCTGCCGGAGCTTTCTCCATGAGTTCGTGGATACCCTTTTCGTTGTCGGTGTAGAGTTCGTATGCAACGCTGATGTACTTGTTTGGTTGTTCCATTTTTATATGTTTTCTTGTTTGTAAAAAAATCTGTCAGAGGGAAGGGGGCTTGCTGCCCGCTTCGTTTTTATAGATGAATGGCGGTCTTGGCAAACTGCTGGCAACGCTTCAGCAATGGCGTTGGGGGTGTGCAAGGAAAACCTTTTCACACCGCTTATGTCAACGCCAAATTAAATTCACGTATGAGGTTGACCAAAGCCGGGCTTCTCTTCATCATCGATTCCAAAACCTCCTTACGCGTGTATGCTTTCCGCTCTTCAGCGTGTTTGATAAGTCGGTAGTTGAGCGTGATGTGTGAATTGTGGAGGCTCGTTTGCAGATGCTTCGTCAGAGACTCTTTGATTGGGTTCATGAAGCGGATGACCTGCTCGTTTTCAACGGGAATGTCAATTGTCCAGTTGTCAGCGATGGCTGGTTCGATGTTCTTCATGCGTCCAGCCAGTGCGGCTTGTTCTTTCGGAAGCGACAAGGCGTAGCGATACCACTGGTAAGAGAGGTCGCTCATATCAAACGGTTGGCATTCTTCGACGCCCGACGTTTGTACCGGACTGGCAACTTGCTTCGTAGCTTGAACGTTTTGTTGTTGTCTGTAGTGTTCCGGACGAATGGAGAGCGTGACGATTGGGCGTGCCGATGTTGGCTGATTTTGTGCCTTTGGCATCGGCGGCATTTGGTGTGCTGCCGGTTGTTGAATCTGTTGTGACTCCACCGCCGTTTGAGGAGTGTGCGGTGTTGTTTGCGTTGTTGCTGTGTTTGCGCTTACTGCCGCAGAAGTTGCGGTTTGCGGTGCGGCCGGTTTTGTGGCGGCCTGCTGCTTTTTGAATAGGGGTTTAAGACGTTTCGTAGGGCCAAGCCCACAGCTCTCGTCGTCATCTCCTTGTGCGATTTCAATCAAGGTCAGTTCCACCAATAAGCGCTTGTTGCTGCTGGTGCGGTAACTCAGGTCGCAGCGGTTGCAGAGTCTGAGCGCATGGAAGAGAAATTTCGGTTGGCAGCGTGCTGCTTGTTCTTTATAGCGTTCGCGCACCGAAGCCGCCACTTCGAGCAGTGGCAGAGTCTGTTCGTCGTGGCTGACGAGCAAGTCGCGGAAATGCGTTGCGAGCCCGTTGACAAACAAATTCCCATCGAATCCCTTTGAGAGAATATCGTTGAGCGTTAGCATTGCAGCTGGAATATCCGGTTTGAGCAGCTGGTCGGTGATTTTGAAGTAATAGTCGTAGTCGAGCACGTTGAGGTCTTCAATCACCTTCTTATAGGTGATGTGCCCATTTGAATAGCTCACCACCTGGTCGAAAATCGACATAGCGTCGCGCATACCGCCGTCGGCCTTGTGTGCAATGATGCCGAGCGCTTCTTCTTCATATTCTATGCCTTCCTTTTCTGCCACATGTTTGAGATGGTTGACGATGTCAGTCACCTCCATTCGGTTGAAGTCATAAATCTGGCAACGGCTCAAGATAGTCGGCAGGATTTTGTGCTTCTCCGTTGTGGCCAAGATGAAGATGGCGTGTGAGGGCGGTTCTTCAAGCGTTTTCAGAAAAGCGTTGAACGCCTGTGACGAGAGCATGTGCACCTCGTCGATGATGAATACTTTATAGCGTCCCACTTGCGGTGGCATCATCACCTGTTCGATGAGTGAGCGGATATCTTCAACCGAGTTATTTGAGGCCGCGTCAAATTCGTGTATGTTATAGCTTCGTCCCTCGTTGAAAGCCTTGCAGCTTTCGCATTCGCCACATGCTTCGCCGTTTTCTTTCGGGTGAAGACAGTTGATTGTCTTGGCAAAAATGCGGGCACATGTTGTTTTGCCTACACCGCGCGGACCGCAGAACAGGTAAGCATGTGCCAGTTTCCCTGAGGCAATGGCATTCTTGAGTGTAGTGGTCAAGGCATGCTGCCCAACAACGGTGTCAAACGTGTCAGGGCGGTATTTGCGTGCCGAAACGATATAGTTGTCCATATTTATATTGACGTATACCTTATTTATATATAATAGGTGTTCTGATGGCTGAGGTGCAGCCTATCTTCTGCAAAGATAGTGCAAACCGAATGCAGAGCGTCAAGCTTGCTTGTTCGCTATGCTGAGGTGCAGCCTATCTTCTGCAAAGATACAATATTTAATTGAACCAATCTGAATAACTGCCCCTTCAAAATTAAAACAGGACAGCAACTTGTTGTCAAAATCCTTATAAAATGCTTTGCAGACTGATGAATGAAAACTACCTTTGCACCCGGGTTTATAGTCCCACCTATGTAAATAGTATTTTAAAAACAATAAATTCAATATGAAGAGACAATTGTTAGTTGCCACGTTGGCCGTAATGGCTTTAGGTGCGAGTGCTCAGCAGTACACCGTCAGTGGCAAGGCTCCAAAGGGAGTTGCTGTCGTATATCTTCAGAGCGCCGAGTCGCGTCAGATTGACAGTACGATGGTTAAAAACGGACAGTTCTCCTTTAGCGGAGATGCCAAGGGCAAAATGTTTGCCTATGTCCGTGCGAAGAAAACAAACTCTGTGCCTGTTGTTTTGGACGGCAATGTGAAGGTTGACATTGAAAACCAAACCACCAGCGGAACTGCTGAAAACGAAGCCCTGACACGTTGGTCGGCCAGCCACAACGCCAAAATAGCCCGCTTGGCGGTTTTGTCAAAGGAATACAACAGCTACCGCGAGAAGGGACAGGTGCCAGACAGCATCGGCCTCCGCATCAACAACGAGTATAAGTCGATTGTGGAAGCTATGGTGGCAGAGGTGAAGAAGTGTATCGAAGAAAATCCCAAGGCCATCTTCCCAGCTATCTTGTTTCGTTCGGTGGCCGGCGATATGCCACGTGAGGAAATCATTGCCATTGCTGATAAGAAACCCGCGTTTTTCGAAACCAGCATGATGGCTCCCATGCATAAGGCCATCAACGGATGGAAACATCAGGTGAAGGGTTCGCCGATGGTTGATTTCTCTTGTGCTGATACAACCGGCGTGGAACGCAAACTCTCAGAATTTGTGGGACACGGAAAATACGTGCTTGTCGACTTCTGGGCCTCTTGGTGTGGTCCTTGTCGTAAGGAAATGCCCAATGTGAAGGCCGCCTATGCCAAATACCACGACAAGGGTTTTGATATTGTCGGCGTGTCGTTCGACAATAACAAAAAAGCATGGACGGGTGCCATCAAGCATTTGGACTTGCCTTGGCACCACATTTCCGACCTCAAGGGCTGGGGATCTGTGGCTGGCGAAGCCTATGGCATCAACAGTATCCCAGCAACCATCCTCTTTGATCCGCAGGGAAAGGTGGTGGCAACAGGATTGCGCGGTGAGGAACTTGATAAAACGCTTTCTGAATTGCTCAAATAAAATTTAGAAACAAGTCTCGATTCTGATGCGGAAGCGGTGGGCTGCCGGAGTCCGCGTCAGAATCGAGGCTTTGTTTTTGCCATTGTCTAACGGGCGGAATGCTGGAACCAGAGTAAGTAATGAAAACAGGACACACCATAAACGTGTCTGCCGAAACATATTTCCAGTGTCTCAAGCCCATTCTGGAACCAGATTACATACTATATATATGACACTTCAAAAACTTCTCGGATTTGACAAGCAAAAAATGTCGGTGAGGGTGGAAGTGATTGGCGGATTGACCACATTCTTGACCATGTGCTACATCTTGGCCGTCAATCCCGCCATCCTTTCCACGACCGGAATGGACAAGGCCGCGCTTTTCACCGGAACAGCCGTTGCAGCCGGCGTGGCCACCGTGTTGCTGGCCTTCATGTCAAGGCTCCCGTTTGCGCAGGCGCCGAGCATGGGTCTGAACGCCTTTTTTGCTTTCACGCTCTGCCAAGCCATGGGTCTGACGTGGCAGCAGGCATTGGCCGTTTTGCTTGTGGAGGGCATACTCTTCATTCTCATCACGCTTCTCAACGTGAGAGACCTCATCATGCAGTGCATCCCCAACAACTTGCGCTATGCCATCTCAGCCGGCATCGGTATGTTCATCGCCTTCATCGGATTGAAAAACGCGCACATCATTGTGGCCGACCCCGACACGTTTGTTCGTTTGGGCCGTTTCTCCAATGAATGTCTGCTCGGCATTTTCTCCATCCTCTTCAGCGGCTTGCTGATGGTGCGCGGTGTGAAAGGCGCATTGTTCTACAGCATTTTGATTGCCACCGTTGTGGCCATCCCGATGGGTGTCGTCTCGATGCCAGAGTCATGGAGTCCCGTTTCTCTTCCCCACAGCATGGCGCCCGTGTTCTGCCAGTTCGACTTCTCGGCCTTCGTCAATCCCGAAACGGGATTCTTCAATCTCAAGATGATCATGGTGATTTTCTCCCTCCTCCTGGTCAATATCTTCGACACGCTCGGCACCTTGGTGGCGTTGGTTCAGAAAACCGGCCACTCTGTTGAAGGCAAGGAAACGCCAGAAATGAAGCGTGCCATGATGAGTGATGCCATCGGTACGACGGTTGGCGCTTTCTTGGGGAGCAGCACTATCACCACCTACATCGAAAGTGCTTCCGGCGTGGCAGAGGGAGCGCGTAGCGGACTGACCGCGCTGGTTGTCGGTGCCTTGTTTTTTATCTCCATTTTCTTCGCCCCGCTCTTCCTGCTCATCCCTGCTGCCGCAACGAGCGGCGCATTGGTGATGGTTGGCGTGCTGATGGTTGATTCCGTCAAGAAAATCAATCTCGAAGATGTGAGTGAGTCGTTTCCAGCTTTCATCACCATGATCACGATGGTGTTGTGTTATTCCATTGCCGACGGCATTTGCCTTGGCATCTTGAGCTACGTCATCATCAAGCTCTGTGCCGGAAAATGGAAAAATCTCAACGTCACGTTGGTGGTGTTGGCTTTATTGTTTATTATAAATTACGCATTAGGATGATGTCTTTTAAAAAATCATTGGTTTTCTTTTCGCTGCTTTTCTGCAGCGCGTTCACTGCCAAGTCGCAGGTGAACATGCAGGTGTTCTACGATTTCGGTTCCGACCGCAAGTTTACCACCCTGACGCTCGAAATGTTCAAGGGCGACAAATGGGGTAACACCTATTTCTTTGTAGACACCGATTTCAATTACGACCAGCACGTTGAGGGTCCCAACCTTGCGCCGGGCGGCTCCTATTTGGAAATTGCCCGTTGCCTGAATTTCTGGCAAAACACCAAACTGGCGCCGTTGAGCCTTCAGGTGGAATACAACGGCGGCATCACGCGCAAGTATCCAATCAACAACGCCTGGTTGGTGGGTGTGGATTATTTCCTGCACGACCAATCGTTTAAAAACACCTTCAACTTCAAGGTGCTTTATAAGAACATCCGGAAAAGCGACAGCAAAGTGCCCATGCAGCTGACCGGTGTTTGGACCTGCCAGGATTTCCTCGGCTTGAAGGGCCTCACCTTCGATGGTTTTGCCGATTTCTGGTGGGAAGATCATGCTTGCGACTTCCAGGAAGATGGCACTTCAACGCTCAAGCACACCGTTTTCGTCAGCGAACCCCAGCTGTGGTATAATGTCGGAAGACATTTCGGCGTTGACAACCTCAATTTGGGAACGGAAGTGGAGTTGAGCAACAACTTCGGTTCTGTTGCCGGATTCAAGTGCCGCCCGTGTCTTGGCATGAAATGGGTATTTTAATAAGTGGGTGTTCAAAATCGTTTTAGTAATGGTAAAATCTTTCACCATTACTAAAACGATTTTGAATACCTGTACTTAATCTCTGTCACCCCAATAATAATCAGTATGAAAAGTATGCTTTCATTGAGCCGTGAGCGTTTCTCTGCCCGTAAGTTTACGGCCGAACCGGTAAGCCAGGAAGACCTGGAATATATTATGAAATGCGTGCGCTTGGCGCCTTCCGCCTGCAACAAACAGCCTTGGCGTTGGCTTGTGGTGCGTTCAGAAGCGGCGAAAAAACAGCTTCAGGCGTGTTACGACCGTGAATGGTTTCGCACGGCGCCGCTTTATATCGTCGGACTGATGAACGTGAAGGAAAATTGGGTGCGCAAGTACGACAATTATCCACACGGTGCCATCGATGTCGCCATCGCTGCCGAGCATCTCTGCCTTGCCGCCACTGATCGCGGACTCGGCACGTGTTGGGTGTGTGCCTTCAATCCCGCCAAATTCAATGAATATTTTGGCCGGGAAGACTTCGAGCCCGTGGTCATCATCCCCATCGGACACATCGCAGACGATTGTCCAAGGGCGGAAAAAGTCAGAAAGGACCTGTCGGAAATAATGGAAGAAGTGTAAGCTTGCTTGCTTCCCTTTGATATTGCTTACCACAGCGGAAAGTCGGATGAGGCTTTCTCTGTGGTAAGCTTTTTTTGAATACCTACTTGCCTATATAGAGACAGCATTTCTGAATACATATCAGTCACCTTTTCGTAAAAACGCAGGGGACTCAGATTGTATAAAACTTGTGTATTTATTAATAAATGACTAACTTTGCATGGTTTACTAAGAAATACTGAATAACTATACATGAAAGAAACTCCAAAAACCCCTTCAGCCTTCCTTTCCCTTCTGCCTTTGATAGTCTTGGTATTGATGCTTGTGGCCACTGTTCGTGCCTACGGGAGCGATTCGCTTTCCGGTGCCAGTCAGGTGACCCTTCTTGTCGTTTCGGCCTTTTGCGTGTTGATTGGCATGTGTTTTTTGAACGTGCCGTGGAAGAAATTTGAAGAAGCCATCGTCTTTAACATCACCAATGTGGCAACGGCCGTTATCATCCTTTTGCTCATTGGCGCCTTGAGTGGAGCGTGGATGGTGAGCGGCGTTGTGCCGTCGCTCATCTATTACGGGGTGCAAATCATCCATCCAGATGTCTTTTTAGTGTCTTCCTGCATCATCAGCGCCATGGTCAGTGTCATGACTGGCAGTTCGTGGACAACCATCGCCACCATCGGCATTGCCCTCATGGGCATCGGTCGTGCGCAGGGATTCGACGACGGATGGATTGCAGGGGCCATCATCAGTGGAGCCTATTTCGGTGACAAAATCTCTCCCTTGTCCGACACCACAGTCTTGGCTTCTGGCAGCGTCAACGTTCCGCTCTTTCAGCACATCCGCTATATGGTCATCACCACATTGCCCTCCATCGTGATTGCCTCAGTGGTGTTTTTTGTGGTCGGATTGATGTTTGAAGGTTCCGACACGGGCGAAATCGCAGCATTCAGTCAAGCCCTCTCCGGCCGTTTCAACATCACGCCCTGGCTGCTTGCTGTGCCCGTTCTCACGGGAATAATGATTGCCAAGCGGTGGCCGCCTATCATCACTTTGTTTCTCTCCACGCTTTTGGCCGTGGTTTTTGCCTTGGTGTTTCAGAGCGACGTGTTGGGCGAAATTGCCGACGGCGATTTGTTTAAAGGCGCCATGCAGAGCGTCTATGGCAGCACTTCCATTCCAACAGATAGCCAACTCCTGACGGATCTCGTTGCCACGCGCGGAATGGCCGGCATGATGGGAACAATTTGGTTGATACTTTGTGCCATGTGTTTCGGTGGAACCATGGAAGCCGGCGGCATGGTGCGTGGCATCACGCAATTGTTTGTGCGCATGATTCGCGGTCGCACCAGTTTGGTCGGTGCGACAGCCTGCAGCGGTTTGATGCTGAACCTCGCGGTGGCCGACCAGTATATCTGCGTGCTTCTAACGGGCAATATGTTCAAGCGTATATACGACCGTCAGGGCTATGAACGCCGCCTGTTGAGCCGCACAACGGAAGACAGTGTGACCGTCACCTCAGTGCTCGTTCCGTGGAACACCTGTGGTATGACACAGAGCACGGTGCTCGGCGTGCCAACGCTTACTTACCTGCCATATTGCATATTCAATCTTATCAGTCCGCTGGTGAGTATCTGTGTGGCTGCACTTGGCTATAAAATATTTAGGGTGGGAGAGAAGAAAGAACAATAAGTAATCTGATAGCAAAAGCATGGGGCGTCCAAACGGGCGCCCCATGCTTTTGGAAATCTAAGGGGATGTTTCCAATGGAGGTTGCCAGCCTCATTATGTTTCAGGCACGGAAGCAGCGGGAGTCGGTGTGGCTCGTCTGCCGATGCCCTGCCTCTTGCTGGCATGATGAGGCTGCAAGGCAGGCAAAACCCTTTCTCATTTCAGTTCTGTATAAGCCGGGATTTCGCGCAGATATTCCACGTTTCCGGCCTCGTAATCAATGTGGCAGCAATAGTGGTTGATTCCGTTCGTGACAAAGAGATAATCAGCTCTGAGAACACTGTTGTAGGAGGCAATTTGCGTGAAAACCTGCTGCGTGATAGGCACAGAGGGGGCTTTATATTCAACGATGGCGCGTGGGCGGCCTCCGTCGCGGTGGTAAAGCACACTGTCGCAACGGCGTGAAACACCGCCAACCTTGAGGCCCACTTCGTTGCCGAGAAGAGCGGCAGGGTAGCCCTTGTGTTCAACCAGAAAATGAACAAAGTGCTGGCGCACCCATTCTTCGGGTGTGAGAGTGACATAGCGGCGGCGCAGGAAGTCGAAAACAAGGGTGCGCCCCCCTTGCACTTTCGTTTTTATATTGAAGGAGGGGAGATTTAATGGAATCATTTGTTTATATTTGCACCACGAATCGTCCCCGTGGCGGCCTTGCGTCGACACTGGGACGGTTGCGGTTGGTTTTAACATACTGAATACTCCGCCGCTTTCAGAGGCGTGCCGTGGAACGGCGCATAGCTTCTGAAAACAGAAGGGGGAATATTCGCAAATTTACGAGTTTATTTATGATTACAAAGCAAGAAATTGTTGGAAACTGGCTCGTTCGTTATACCAAAATGCCGCTGGAGGCGTTTGGCCAGCACATTCTTCTGACGAATTTTAATAACTACATAGATTTGTTTTGCGACGAGATGAACGTGCCGCATGTGGGCTTTGAAGCCAACATGCGTGCCGTGACGGCTGGCGACATCACGATGATCAATTTCGGCATCGGAAGTCCGAATGCGGCGCTCATCATGGATTTGCTCAGTTGCGTCAATCCGAAGGCTTGCCTGTTTTTGGGCAAGTGTGGCGGCATTTCCGATAAGACACATCTCGGCGATTACATTCTGCCCTTGGCAGGCATCCGCGGCGAAGGAACGTCAAACGACTATTTCCCGCCGGAGGTGCCAGCGCTTCCGGCGTTTATGCTTCAGCGTGCCGTTTCCACCGCTCTGCGAGACAATAGTCATGATTATTGGACGGGTACGGTCTATACGACCAACCGCCGTGTCTGGGAACACGATGAACGCTTCAAGGGCTATCTTCGCGAAACGCGTGCTATGGCTGTCGACATGGAGACGGCCACGCTTTTCTCTTGCGGATTCTATAACCACATTCCGACAGGGGCGCTCTTGCTCGTGTCGGACAATCCGATGGACCCCGACGGTGTTAAAACGGAGGCCAGCGACCAGAAGGTGACTTCCAATTTCGCAGCGCAGCATGTGCGCATCGGCATTGAGGCCATGAAACTGATCATCGGCGAGAGAAAGACCGTTCGCCATCTGAAATACGATTGGTGAGAAACGCAAAGGAGCATGGCAGGTGGCTGGCGACAATGGCGCGGCCTTGAACGGAGCAGAAATAAGGCGGCATCTGCTGATTTATGGATTTAGGTAGGTGTCAAAAATTATTCTATAGTATCCATGCAGGGGAAAACCAGTTTGAACTAATTTGGAATACCTACTTATTTAGATTAAGTAATGGCATATAATACATCTTTCTCTGCCCGAAAGAAAACGGGTGTGACCTATGAGACCATCATTCGGGAAGTGAGGGCCGGCGAACTGAAGCCGGTTTATTTTCTGATGGGGGAGGAGAGCTACTATATTGACCGCGTGTCGGACTTCATTGTCGACGCGGTGCTGAAAAAAGACGAGCGCGATTTCAATCTTCTCACCTTCTTCGGGATGGAAACTGACATCGACACGGTGATTAATGCTGCCAAAGGATTTCCGATGGGAGCGCAGCGATTGGTGGTTATGGTGAAAGAAGCGCAGGGGTTGAAAAATTTGGAGCGCTTGGAGTTTTATCTGAAGAGCGTTCAGCCCTCAACCGTGCTTATCTTTTGCTACAAAAACGGCAAAATCGACCAGCGCCTGAAGGTGGCCTCGATGATTGAGAAGCAGGGGGTGCTTTATGAGTCACCCAAACTGAACGAGCGTCAGCTTGTCGCTTTCATTAAATCGTATGCGCAGCGCAAACGCATTGGCATCGAAGAACAGGCCGTCATGATGTTGGCAGAGTATGTGGGGAACGATTTAAACCGCATGGCGGGCGAGCTCGACAAACTCTTCATCGCCCTTCCAGAGGGACAAAAAATCGTTACGGAGGCCATGGTTCAGAGCCATGTCGGCATCAGCAAGGAATTTAATATTTTCGAACTGCAGGACGCGCTTGGGCGAAAAGACATCGCCAAAGTGATGCTGATTGCGAAATATTTTGACAGTAATCCGAAAGTGTACAACATTCAAAAGACGCTTCCGATGCTGTTTAAATACTTTTCAAACGTGATGCTGGCCTATTATTCGCCAGATAAGAGCGAACACGGCATTGGCGCGTGGCTTGGAATGTCCGAGTGGGGCGTTCGGAAAAATGTGTTGCCGCCGATGAAAGCCTACTCCGGTGTGAAGGTGATGAAGATCATTGGGGAGATTCGCAGAACGGATGCTCGGTCGAAGGGCATTGACAGCACATCGTCAACAACGTGCGGCGAACTGATGCGGGAGCTCTTCTATTTTATTTTGCATTGATGGCAAAGTGAAATACAATGGCAAAGGAAAGTTGAAAAAATACTTATCAAAATAATAACTAAAGAGCGCCATTTCTTAATAGAGATGGCGCTCTTTTTGTCTAAGGACTTCTGGGAAGAAGGGGATGGCCGTTATTTGGAGTTTACCGAGAATAGCATTTTCAAAGTGCCAACAGCCAGATGGGAGGGACAGAACTTGGATGCGGCTTTGCAGGCAATTTTGTTGCTGCGTTCATCGCTCAAGCCATTGCATGGAAAAATCGCCTGAATTTGTTTTATTGATAAACGGATTGCAGAAATGGGCGAGTTGGCAGTTTTTGGAAATGTTTATATTTGCTTTTCTTGTAAGATGCCCTGTAAACAGGGGCTTTGAGGTATTTCTGTTTGTTTCTTCTCCTATACTTCTTGGCGAACGCGGGGCGAGTCTCATCCGCGTCTGGGGGCAGACGCATTCGTATCAGCCCCCAGACGCATTCGCATCTGGGAGCAGACGCGTTCGTATCTGGGACGGCGTTCGTTGGAAAATATAAGGAGAGGATTGGAAGAGACATGGATTGGGGTGGTGAGATTCTTTTAAAATTAGGTATTCCAAATTCTTTTCTACTATTCGCGTAGAGGAATCCCAGGTTGATGTTGCCTTGCCGCATTCATTTACCTCTGCAGCAGTCTTGAAGAAGAAATGTGGCGGGCTACGTGGTTGATGAGAGATTGCTGATGGGGCAAAGGAATGCGGCAAGATAATATGTGTGATCTTAAATATCTACTTATCGCATTGAAAATCTGAAATTTGTGGCGATTTTTGAGCGGCGTTAAGTGACATAAAGTTGAAGCGAGCTTTGGCGATGTCGTATCTTTGCAGGGAGCGTGCCGTGTTGCATGATCTGATAATAAGTTGGTGTTCAAAATTATTTTACAGTATCCAGGTCGGGGAATCCCAGTTTGATATTGCCTTGCCATATTCTTTTGCCCCTACAGTTGCCTTTCATCAGTCACGTAGACCGCTAAACTCCTTCTTCAAGACCGCTGTAGGAATAAAATAATACAACAATTCAATATAAAACTAATTTTGAACACCTACTTAAAGGGGTGGGGGATGGCAGAGCGTGATGCCTGGAAAGTCTTGCCGTTTACTTTAGGCGAATGGCTGGACAAGGCGAAGTCTTTCAATCTATTTCTGCGCGGTGTATGGATTTACCGATGTCTTACCTTGGCGAAAATGGCTTGCAGGCAAACAGGCGGAGAGAAAGCGGAAGACGCTTGCTTGGCTTTGGGGCTTGAGCGAAAAGCGCAACAAGGCGTTGCGCAGTCCACAAGAATCCGCCAGGGTAGGGGAGAGGATGAAGGAGAATAAACCAGAATCAATATAAAAAGGTAAATGCCTCAATAGGATGCGGGCAACACCAGAGAAATATAGAATTTCTAATGATAATTAATAATGGAATTGCAATGTATATAAAGCAAAAATGTGTAATACTAATTTTATTTGTGCGGAACGAACACCTGCTAAAAATAGAAGATATTTCTTCATTTTCAGGTATTTAATTATGAAATAAATGGCCTGAGAATCGCGTAAAAACCTTGGAGTTGAACACTCGGGTGAAATAGGGAAATGGCGGCCAAGTAGAAGGGAAAAATCCGCCAAAATCTACATTTAGCCAATTTTATAATTTACGTAGACGAATCTCTGAATGTAAATCATTAAGTATAGATTTACAAATATGTATTTAAATTACAAACAAATATCGGATATATGGTGATATTCAAATGTAAAATAGTAGATTTTTGGATTGAAAATTGCGAAGTGTAAATGTAAACTTATAAATATGCACTCATTTTATTACATTGCAAGTTGCTGAAACTTAGCAAAATAGCGTTTATAGATGTTTTATATGTGTATGTATTCATTTTCCTTTTGGTTTAAATTCCTTGAATATTCTCATTATTGTTTTGTTTTACAATATTGTAATAAACACATAATCAGTGTGATAGATGTCTTTATTAAAGAAATATACAGGCGTGTTTTGGAATGTAAATATATATGTATATAAAGAGATGTCTTTCCTGGTTCTCGGTATATGGATTTGTGTTGATTTGCGGATGTTGAATTGTAAAATTTAAAATCAAAATTTTCTTTCCTGAATTTTGTGGATTCCTAAATTTGTATGTATCTTTGTAAATGAATCCGCAAAATCCCGTTTTGACCGACTGAAGGGCGTTTTTGGCTTGCTTTTAGCGCCAGGTGTTACGCTTTTTGGTGTTACTTAAAATATATAACTATGTAAAATGTGAGCTATGAATAAAGATATTATAAGTCTCTGTATATATTTACTTTTAAAATATAATCTATGTCTCATGATATTAGTATAAACTTTAAAGCAAGCATATAAGAATATCATCAGTAAAATAAATCTTTGTATAAGTCTGTATTTATTCTAATCTTATATTTTGCAAATTGGTCTTGCAGGATATGTAATTTCAAAGATATAAAACACAATTTGGTAAAATAAGAAATCAGTATGAAAGAAAGAATTCGTTTGATCCAGGAGCAGCTTGGGCTGTCGCAGATAGAGTTTGCTAACAAGTTGGGTATTTCGCCAGCATCTTTGTCGAGTATCTACACGGGGCGTACTAATCCTACGAATAATCATGTGATGGCTATTCATAAGGCCTTTCCGCAAATTAACGTAAATTGGTTAATGTTTGGAGAGGGAGATATGACTGAAGGAGGTGTTGTTGGCGCTGCGCTGAATGAAAATGGTGAGGTGGTCAATAATAATGATGAGGGAGGACTTGAAAATGGAAAATCTGATACTTCCGTCAGTCCTGCTTGTTTGGCGTTGTTTTCTTCAGAGGGAAAGGAAGCGCCAGGTGGTGACGTGGTTTCAAGGATGGGTGTCGCTGATGGAGTAAATTCAAGTCATTTGGGCGTTTCCAACGAGGATTTTTACTCTCGCAGGTCTAAAAATACGAATATTATTGACAAACCAGTCCGGGAAATCAAGGAAATTAGGGTGTTTTTCAGTGATGGTACATACGAGGCTTTTGTACCTTCTGGTAAATAAATTCGTTTGATATTCAGTGGATTAGCGTCTCTGTGTATTCTTCCTTTCATGGGGTGAAATGGCGCTCTCTTAATCGCTTTTTTGAGGTTGGAGGGGCATGTTGTTGACGTGTTTTCTGCTTCGAAAAGAGGTGGTGGACTGTATAGAAAAAGGTGTGCCGTCGAAAGCGATATGCTGAAAGGTATTTTTATTTCTAAGATGGTTCTCTGGGTGAAGCTGCTCGTTTGTCCTTGGTGTCGTGGTCTTCGTGGTGTCAGGTAGGAGTGTCGCTCGGTCTCTTTTCAAGTATTGTCTCGCAAGAATCCTTATAGCTGATATAAATATGAAAGTCCCTGTTCTTCCGTTGCGCAATTTGACAACGAGTCCGGCCTTCTACATGTTTGTGGCATTTGCAGCCGGCGTGTTGTTGGGCGACAGTTTTTACGGGCAGTTGAAATCCTATGTCGATTGGGCGGTAGTCCTCGTCGGCCTCCTTGTTGTGCTGGCAGTTGCCGTTCTTTACTTTTACGATCGTCGGTCGTCATTGCCGCTGGTCAGCTTTGCCGGTGTTGCCTGCTTCGTTTTGGGAACAGTTGTGCTGGTGGATGATCGCAAGGGGCAGGAAGTGGTATGGGCTGAGGGCATCAAGACGTATCGCGTCATGGTGGAGGATGCTCCGGTGGAGAAAGAAAACGTGTGGCAGTTTACGGGGCGCGTTTTGCCAACGGAGGATATTCCCGACGGAAGCGTGCGCAATGATATTGGGAAATTGGTGCGTTGCAGTGTGGCTAAGAAAAATGCTGGCGGGGCGAAGCGTGCGCTTGTGAATGATGAAGGAGGTGGACAGGCTGGAAAAGAACTGCTGCCTCGCCCGGGAGATGAACTGCTGATGCGGTGCAGGATAACCGAATTGCACAATACGGGAAATCCGGGAGAGTTTGACTATGCAAAGTGGCTACGCCGGCAGGGCGTGTCTGGTATGGCTTTTTGTTATGCAGGATATTGGATGAATACAGGGGAGTCAGACGACATGCCGCTAACTGTAAAGGCGCTTCGCGCTCGTAGCTATATGGTGGAGCGTAGTGCGAAATATTTGTCGGATGACGATTTGGCTGTGTTCTCTGCCATAACGTTGGGCGACAAGACCAAGGTCGATAAAGAAATACGCAATGTTTATTCTTCGAGTGGCGTGAGCCATGTGCTGGCTTTGTCTGGTCTGCATTTGGGCATTCTGTTTGGTCTGTGGCAGATCGTTCTCAAACATCTTGACCATCGTCGGCGGCGTTTCTTTCTTTTTATGCGTCTGCTTGGATTGCTTGGTCTGCTTGCCTTCGCTTATCTTGCTGGATTTCCGAAGTCGTTGGTGCGGGCTGCCTTGATGTTGGCGTTCTGCCAGATGCAGCACCATTTCCAGGGAGAGCCGTTTTCGGTCAATAACCTGTTTTCTGCTGGCTTGGTTATTCTTTTGTTCTCGCCTCAGGCTTTGTTTGATGTGGGCTTTCAGTTGTCTTTCGCTTCCGTGTTGGGTATTCTGCTATATATGGGATTGCTGATCACCCCCAAGACGCTTATGAAGCGGCCTGTGTTGCGTTGGGTGGTTAGTCTGGCACTTGTGTCGGTCGTTGCGCAGTTGGCCACGTTTCCTTTGGTGGCCTATTATTTTCATACTGTTCCGCTCTATGGCGTAGTGTCGAATTTCGTTGCCGTCCCCGTGGCTTATTTGTTGCTGATGCTTGGCCTCGTTTTTTATGTCGTTCCGTTTTTGCAGCCCTTGATGGCGCCGGTGCTGCATTTCTTGCTTTCCCTGATGAATACTTTCTTGGGGTGGATGGCGGAAGTGCCTGGCGGTGTTTTTCATTTTCGTCCGAGTCTCGTTGCTGTGCTGCTGATTTATGTGGTGCTTGCGATGTCGTTCCGGGCTTTGCGTAGGGGTGTCAAGTATGTCGACTGGCGGTTTGTTCGTTGCGCGGTCTTCGCCTTTACGTTGTGTGTGGGTGTGGAATTGTATGCCGTTTGGCGTTCAAACCTCAATCCGCAAATCATCTTCTATGGCAGTTATGGTGGTGTGCCTGTTCATTTCATTCAGTCGTCGTCCAGTAGTTTTCTGTGGATGCCAAGCGGTGTTGGCGCAACGGGGGCCGAAAAGCAGGTGGAACACTTGAAAGACGGATTCTGGGCCGACCATCATGTGGCGCCGCCAGTCGTGGTGGCCGACACATTGCGCAGAGACGATTGTCTTGTTCGTGGAAATGTCGCCTGGTTTGGTGGCAAAACGGTTGCCCGGGTAAATGCGAGGCTGCGGAGCGGGGAAGGTCGGATGCCGCTGGCTGTCGACTATCTTTTGATTGAGCGCGGGAGCAAGTCGCCACTTTCCGTATTGTTGGAATATTACAGTCCAAGGCAGGTGGTGCTTTCCGCCTCGTTGTCGGATTATTATCGGAGAAGGTATGCGGAAGAGAGTAGACGGCAGCATCTCCAGGTGTATGATATGCAGGCGGAGGGTGCGCTCAGAGTGGAACTGTAATTTGATGAGGCTGGAAAATATTCTGAGAGAAACCGACATCGGATGAGTCGGTATGAAATCAGAGACAGATGTTAGGGAAAGTCCTAAGCGGTTTCGTCTTTTTACGGTTGCCGGCGTTTCTCGATGCTTGCGGCTCCCTTCTTAAGCGCTGGTTACGACCCTGAAAATGGTTCGATTTTATGGAATTTGTAACTAATGCGTAAAAAATATGAAGAAAAATTTGGTGGTATTGAAGATATGTTGTACCTTTGCACTCGCAAAAACGAAATAACGACATGCACTCTTAGCTCAGTTGGTAGAGCAACTGACTCTTAATCAGTGGGTCCAGGGTTCGAACCCCTGAGAGTGTACAAATTTTATTTGCAAACAGAGTATGCACTCTTAGCTCAGTTGGTAGAGCAACTGACTCTTAATCAGTGGGTCCAGGGTTCGAACCCCTGAGAGTGTACGAAATGCGAGGATTCAAAAGAGTCTTCGCATTTTTTCGTTTATGGCGCATTGGAAGGCGGAGCCGAAAGGTGTTGTTGAGATGCGTTGTGTTTCTTTAAATTTGTAGCTTACAAAGAATATGCAGACCATGGAAAATCCAGAAGCGTACAGAGCTCAACAGATTGTTGAATATACAGGGACAAACCTTTTTTTGACAGGTAAGGCAGGAACGGGAAAAACCACGTTTCTGCGTCGGCTGCGTGAGCGGTCTGCCAAACGTATGGTGGTTCTTGCCCCGACGGGCATTGCTGCTATCAATGCGGGCGGCGTGACCATTCATTCTTTTTTTCAGCTCCCCTTCTCTCCCTATATCCCAGATGCCAATTACAGTCGGGAAACCTTTAAGATGACGCAGCAGAAGGTGCGCCTCATCCGCAGTTTGGATTTGGTGGTGATTGACGAGATTTCTATGGTGCGTGCCGATTTGCTTGATAGCATTGATTCCGTCTTGCGTCGATACCGCAATCCGGGTTTGCCTTTTGGCGGTGTGCAGTTGCTTTTGATTGGCGACTTGCAGCAGTTGGCACCAGTGGTGAGAGACGAGGATTGGAATATGCTGAAGAAGTATTACGACACCCCGTTCTTCTTTTCAAGCCGTGCCCTCCAGGCTTCCAACTATGTGACGGTTGAATTGAAACATATCTATCGGCAGGATGATCCAGATTTTATCCGTATTCTGAATGAAGTGCGTTCTGGAACGGTGGACAATCAGACGCTGGATGCGTTGAACAAACGGTATATCCCTGATTTCAATCCTCCTCAAAAGGATGGCTATGTGCGTTTGGTCACTCATAACAATCAGGCAAAACAGGTGAATGAACTTGAACTGAACCGCCTCGAAACACCGGCTTTTGAGTTTAAGGCAGTGTGCAGCGGAGTGTTTCCGGAGAGTTCTTATCCGACGGATGAAGTGCTCGTCTTGAAGGAAGGTGCCCAGGTTATGTTTGTGAAGAACAATGCTGAAGCTGGCTACTATAATGGTATGCTGGGCGAGGTGGTCATGATTAATAAGAATGGTGTGTGTGTTCGTCCGATAGGTGAGAAGCGGGCTTCTCCCATTGAATTGGAGCGCGAGGAGTGGACCAATGCCAAATATGCCCTCAATGAAAAGAATAATGAGATTGAAGAGGTGGTGGAAGGTACATTCAAGCAATATCCCCTGCGGCTGGCGTGGGCCATTACCATACATAAAAGTCAGGGGCTCACTTTTGAACGCGCCATTATCGACACGCATTGGGCTTTTGCCCACGGGCAGACCTATGTGGCTTTGAGTCGTTGCAAGTCGTTGGAAGGCATGGTGCTTTCTTCAAAGATTCCAAGGGCGGCTGTCATTTGTGATGCCGATGTGGCGCGGTTTACGGAGAGGGCGGAGGCTGAAACTCCCACGGATGAGATGGTGAGAAAGATGCAGGCTGATTTTTATATGGAAACGGTGGTCCGTCTGTTTGACTTCCATCTGTTGCGCTATCAGTATGATCAGTTGCGTCGACTCTTGGCGGAGCATTTCAATAGGCTGTTTCCGCGGACAGTGACTGCGTCGGATGAACTTGCTGCTACTTTTTATAAGGAAGTGGAGCAGGTGGCTGTGGCGTTCCATCATCAGCTCTCCCGTTTGTTTGCAGAGGCAAAGAACGCTTCTGGTGACGAGGTGATTGTTGAGCGCATAAAGAAGGGGGCGGCGTATTTCTCAGAGAAGATGAAGCCCGTCTATGATTTTGTGATGCAGATGGAGTTGCCAACAGACAATAAGCAGATTAAGCAACGTGTCTCTAATGTGTTGCAGGCGGCCCGAGAGTCGCTTCAATTCAAATGCCGCATGTTGAGGTATGTGGCGGAAAATGGTTTTGAGCTGGAGAAGTATTTGGCTGAAAAGGCCATCGCGTCTATGGGGGAGAAGAAATCGAAACCCCAAAAGGGCGAGAAGAGAAAAGCCAGTTCTGTGAGCCAGAAGGTGGAGGTGCCTTCGGATATTCTGCATCCCGAATTGTTTAAGCATTTGGTGAAATGGCGTTACGACAAGTCGCGCGAGAAACTCCTGCCGGCCTATACGATTCTCCAGCAGAAGGCGTTGATTGGTGTGGCCAATCTCTTGCCAACGACGAAGGCTGATTTGAAAGTGATTCCTTATCTTGGCGACAAGAGTATTGAAAATTATGGGGATGAACTTTTGGCGCTTGTCGCGAAATATGGTCCGGTAGCAGGTAAATGATAAGTGTTTTTGAACAATTGCTTATGGCTGGATGAAGATATTCAAAAATATCCCCGAAGGGATGGAACTCAAAAAAACTGGTGTTCCGATTCCTTCGGGGATTATTGTCGGTCGGTGGCTATTTCTTTGCTACTGCTGCCAGGGTGAATTGGCATGGTTGTCCGTTAAAATATTTCACCAGGACACGTTCGAAGATGTTGCCTTCTTCGGAGATGGATGAAAAGAGCGTCATGCAAGAGCGTAGTTTGAGGTCGTCGGGCGAACCGAAAATGTCAAAAGCCGTTAGGCCTTCGTGCTGGAGCAGTTCCTCTGTGATTTCCAGTAGACGCATTCCCAAAACAGGGTGGCGCAGATAGGCTTCGGCTTCAGAACGGCAGGAAATGGCGTATTTTTGTGCCATGCTGCTATGGCCGAGGCCAGCAATTTGCGGGAAGATAAACCACATCCAGTGGGTTCTCTTGTGCCCGTTGCGAATCTCTTCAAGCGCTCGGTTGTAAGTTTGTTCTTGCGCCGCGACGAAGCGTTGCAGATTGAATTGGTCGTTTCTGTTTTCGTTGCCCTGTCGTTCAGGAGAATCCTCGGTTTCCTCTTTGCCGTTGGCACCGATGGTGAACAGTTCTTCCAAGCGTTCACCCATCTCCTGGATGTAATTCTTTTTCTTGTCGTGTGCTTTCGGGTTGACAACGACATTAAAACTGTGCGGCACCAATTCCACGTCAATGTCGCAGCCCATCATGACGGGGTCGCCGTCGATGTGTACTGCGCCAGGTTGCGTGCGCTTGACATGGAGCTTCTTGGTTTGGGAAAGTTGCACGTGGTTGTTGTTTAGTAATGTCTTGGTGAACATCTGTAGCAGAACGTAGGCCCCTTCTATTGTAGGGAACGGTTTCATGACAATCACGTCCATCAGTCCGTCTTTCATGGAAGCCGTTGGCGCGATATAGGCATTGTTGCCGTATTGTGAAGCGTTGGCGCACGCAATCAAAAAGGCGTCAAGTTCCTCCTTCTGGCCGTTATATTCCAAGATATAGTGTTCCGACTGGTAGGTCAGTCCCACTCCGATGGTGTTTTTGGCATATTGCAGCAGGCCGCGTTTGCCACTGTCGGCAAATTTCTTGCTGACAAATGCGTCAAAGCCCATACCGCAAGTGCAGAAAAACGGTTTGCCGTTGATTTTTCCGTAGTCAAGGCAGTGTATCACGTTTTGATTTAGAATTTCAATCGCTCCTCGCGGCGTTTGGGATATTTGCAGATGCCTGGCCAGACCGTTTCCAGAACCGCAGGGGATGATGCCCAAAGCGGTGGACGTGTGCACCAGAGAGCGTGCCACTTCGTTGACGGTGCCGTCGCCACCAACGGCCACAACGATGTCCACCCCGTTCTCTGCAGCTTCCTTGGTTAGTTCCGAAGCATGCCCGGCGTGTGTGGTGAATTTTATTTCGTGGTCAAAAAGTGTGTGGTCGAGCCATCGTTCAATCTCTTCCGGTATTGACTGTTTGTGTCGTGTGCCCGATATGGGATTGATGATAAAGAGGACTTCCTTCTTCATAGATAAGAATAAGAGATGTGAAACCTTTTTGTTTTTTCAAGGAGGCAGAGCCATGCGGGAGCTTGATTGTAAATTCAGAACTCCAAGGCACAAAGTTAAGTTTTTCTTTCGCTCCGACCATAAAATCCCTTGTGATAAATCGTCTGGGCGCATTTTTTGAAGATAAAAAGCCTGCATTAATGCAAAAATGTGTATCTTTGCCAAGTTTTACGGAGCTTGTTGATTGTCAAAAACCTTCAGGCGTTAGTGGTAGTTGTAAAAGCTATGCTACGAAGGGAAGAAAAGCTCCGGCTATTGCATGAAGTAATATAATTTAAAAACGTTGGCATCCCGTGCTGGAATTTGCTTTTATTGGGGCGGATGACTCCTTATATATAATTGGTATATAATAATAAGGAGTGGAAGTCTATAGATATTCAGCATTCTCGGGCAGGGGGATGTTTATAACCAAGGAGGGAGGCAGATGGTCTCCACGTTTATCGCGACGTTGCTCTCTCCGTTCTGACAAATTAATCCATGGGTATTTTACAGGAAAGATTATCTAAGTACACTTTGCCACAGCAGTATATGGCAAAAGGCGTTTATCCCTATTTTCGTGAAATCGACGGAAAGCAGGGCACTGAAGTAGACATGGGCGGACACAAGGTGTTGATGTTCGGTTCAAATGCCTATACTGGTCTGCCTGGTGATGAACGTGTCATTGAGGCCGGTGTCAAGGCGCTTCGCAAATACGGTGCAGGATGTGCCGGTTCGCGTTTCCTTAATGGTACACTTGACCTCCATGTTAAATTGGAGAAAGAGTTGGCTCAGTTTGTTGGCAAGGAGGATTCTCTCTGCTTCTCAACAGGTTTTACTGTAAACTCTGGTGTAATCGCTTGCCTCACGGGGCGCGAAGACTACATCATTTGTGACGACCGCGACCATGCCTCAATTGTTGACGGCCGCCGTTTGTCTTTCTCAACCAATTTGAAATACAAGCACAACGATATGGCTGACCTTGAACGTCAGCTTCAGAAGTGCGCTCCAGAAGCCGTTAAGCTCATTGTGGTTGATGGCGTTTTCTCAATGGAGGGCGACTTGGCAAACTTGCCGGAAATCGTGCGCTTGAAGCATAAATACAATGCAACCATCATGGTCGACGAAGCACACGGTATTGGTGTGTTTGGTCGTCAGGGACGAGGCGTGTGTGACCATTTCGGTCTGACTGACGAGGTTGACTTGATTATGGGTACTTTCAGCAAGTCGTTGGCTTCAATCGGCGGTTTTATCGCTGCAGACGAAACCATCATCAATTGGTTGCGCCACAACGCACGTACTTATATCTTCAGTGCCTCCAATACGCCGGCTGCCACTGCTGCCGCGCTCGAAGCATTGCATATCATCCAGGAAGAACCGCAGCGCATTGAGGCTCTTTGGGATGTGACGCGCTATGCGTTGAAGCGCTTCCGCGAGGCTGGTTTTGAAATCGGCGAAACGGAATCTCCGATTATCCCGCTTTACGTTCGCGACACGGAGAAGACCTTCGTTGCCACGGCACGTGCTTTTGAGGAAGGCGTTTTCATTAATCCGGTTATTCCGCCAGCATGTGCGCCCCAAGATACTTTGGTTCGCGTTGCATTGATGGCAACCCATACGCATGAGCAGGTTGACCGCGCTGTTGACTCTCTCCGCAAGGTGTTTGTTGAACTCGGAATCATCAAGGACTAATATTTTAGAATATATACATTACAACAAACCGTCTGTATCGTTTTCCTGTCGGGAATGGGTATAGACGGTTTTTTGGAATATGCCAAAAGCTTTCAAAAATGTGGAGTAAAAACAAACTCAAGTTCGTGCGTTCGCTTACGCAGAAGAAATACCGGGATGCGGAGCGGGCTTTTCTGGCTGAAGGAGCAAAAGTGATAGGGGAACTCTCCGGCGCTTTCCGTATGCGTCTTCTTGTTGCCACGCAGGAATATCTTGACAAGCATCCAGAAGTGACCGCTGAAGAAATTGATGTCGTTACGTCAAGGGAACTTTCTCAGGCGTCGGCCCTGACAACAGCTCATGAGGTGTTGGCCGTGTTTGAAATGCCAGACCGGAAAGTGGTGTTTGAAATGAATCCTGATGATTTGGTGTTGGCGCTCGACGGTGTGCAAGACCCTGGGAATGTAGGCACCATTATTCGTTTGGCCGATTGGTTTGGTATTACGAATGTCGTATGTTCGCGTGAAACGGCCGACGCTTTTTCTCCTAAGGTTGTGCAAGCAACAATGGGGGCCTTGGCGCGTGTGAATGTTTTTTATGTCGACCTGCCGCAGTGGTTGGAGGAGAATAAGGGACAGATGCCAGTTTATGGCACGTTTATGGACGGCGATAATTTGTATGAATCCACACTGACTTCTCATGGCATCATCGTCATGGGCAATGAGGGAAAGGGAATCTCTCAGGCCGTTGAGCAACATGTTTCGCGGCGAATCACCATTCCGAATTTTCCTGAGGGCCGGCCGACAGTGGAAAGTCTTAATGTGGCAATAGCAACGGCGGTTACTTGTTCTGAGTTCCGTCGCCGCAGATAAATGGAGGTTTAAGTGAAATGTTTACGAGCATATTAAATGAATCTATTTTAGGTCTGCAACCTATTTTAGGTCTGCAGCCTTGGCTTGTCGGCGCTATGGCGTTGAGCCTGCTGCTTGCCTGGCGGTGGCGCTGGCGGGATTATCTGCTTCCGTGGAAGATAAATCGTCGGTTGCGTAGGGGAGAAAACATTCAGGATGTTCCTGCGCCGGCAATGGATGCGCAGGAGGGAATTTCGGCATTTGCCCGCCCTTTGCCGCGTGCGAGTGTGGTGATTCCGTGTTGCAATCAGGCTGACACGTTACGGGAAAATCTGCCAGCGTTTTTGAATCAGGATTTGTCGGCGTTTGAAATCATTATTGTGGATGAGGCTTCAACCGACGAGACCCGTGCGTTGATCAATCATCTTTCTTCGGGGCATTCCAATCTGCGATACACCTTTGTTCCAGCCTCTTCCCGTTACCTCGACCGGAGAAAATTGGCCATCACGCTTGGCGTAAGGGCTGCCAGAGCACCTTGGGTGGTTTTGACCGAGGCCGATTGTCAGCCAGCAGATGTCTCTTGGCTCAGATTGATGGCTTCCCGTTTCTCGGATGAATCTGATTTCGTTTTGGGATATGCCAATTATGTCGATGATGGCACGCAGATGTCTCGCAGTGCCATCTTCAATCGGTTGCGTCGCCAGTTGCTGCGTTATAGGGCTGCGTTTGGAACACACCGCATGTGGAGTCGCCAATTTGCAACGCCTGTGGGAAAAGCTTTTGGCGGAGATGTCTCTAATATGGCAGTGCGCAAAAGTTGGTTCATGGCCAATAAAGGTTACGCCGACAGCCTCAATGTCTCTTGTGGCGAAGACGATTTGCTCGTGGATGCTCTTTCGTGCAAATCCCGCACCTTGGTAGAAGTACGACCAGAAGCCACCATTATGCAGCATCTGCCGTCGCGTCCCCTTTTGGTGGCACAACAGGCGGCACACCGTGAGGCACTTCGCCGTTTGTCGTGGCGAGGACGTTTATTCCGTTATCGTGAGAGCGCAGCCACATGGATGACGTGGCTCTTCTTGTTGGCCTTGATGGCCTACCTGCTTTTGCGTGTAGAAGTTCTGGTGGAAACTCAAAAATATGCAATGGATGACATTCCGTATGACGCGTCAGTTTTTTTGCTGATGATATTAGATGTCGTGTTGCCGGGATGGTTTTTGCGTCGGTGTACCGATAGTTTGGGAGAACGTCGTTTCTGCTGGTTAGGCTTGTGGGGGCGGCTCTTGGCCCAGCCATTCTATACGCTGACTGAGAAAATGCGGCATTTTGGGCGCCGCCACGACTTCGTGCGTCGCTGATGGCTTGTAGCCTCGAGCGTCAAAAAGCCATATCCAAATAGCCCTGTCCTTTCCAGGCATACGTTTAATTTCTAAAGACAATAGACACTCATGATAAAAATATACAGCATGGACACATGCCCGGACTGCATTGACATCAAACGGCAGGTGGAGAATAATCCGTCCTATCAAATCATTGAAATCGGGCAGCACGTCAGAAATCTGAAGGAATTTCTTCGTTTGAGAGATACCAGTTCGGTTTTTGACGAAGCCAAACGCGAAGGATACATAGGAATCCCTTGTTTCGTGCTCGAAGACGGGCGCGTGACGCTTGTGCCGGAGGAAGCCGGATTGACGGCGCAACATGCGGCAGAGGCGGAATCCTGTAGTCTTGACGGTTCTGGTTGTTGATGCTGAACGTAAGTAGGTTATATATGCCAAGGGCATTTCAAATATAAGAATATTTTTGACCACCTACTTGTCTGAGAATCTTAGGAACAAGGAAACGTTTCTGTAATCGGCATGTTTCATTAATCGGCATGCCCCAATAGTGTAATGGCGAAAGAGCAGGCTGGCGTTGTATTATTTTCAAAGGCGCTCATGCTGACTCTTCCGCCATTGTTATAAGTTGGGGTGGGGTTGTATGGGGGGTGCTCGTCTGTGCTTCATGAGTTTCTCACGCCATGTGGCTTTAGATAGCATTCAACTCCTCGCGCCAAAAAAATCAGAACGCCTGCCTGGTAAAACTCAATTGCAACGTCTGGTTCAAAAAGTTAAGCTATAAGTTGCTACTTTCAAAAAAAAATGTAACTTTGCAAATTGAACAAAAAGGAGTCGGGCTGATTTTAGCGCTTGGTAAAGCCTGAAAGGAATCTGGCAGACTTCTCTGGTATCACAAGAAACAATAGTATAAATCTTTTTTTGATATAGCGCAAATAGTATGGGAATATTAAACATATTTGGCAAAAAATCTGTAGCCGAACAAGGTTGGCGCGTCGGAGGCATGGAAGATTTCATGACCCTTATCCGTGTCTACTACCAGGCGGTTATGGCGGCCAATTTGGGTATCAACAACTTGGCGGCTTTGCCCGACCTTCGTTTGTTTAAACAGACGTTGCACGTGCCAACGGTGAACAACAAGTTGGGGTTGGGTGAGAAAAACCGCTGCAAGAAACTCCTCTCTGAAATCTATGGCATCTCAGACAATTTCTTCAAGGAAATTGATATGAGCATCAAGCGCAACTGTAAGAACCTGAATAGCGTGCAACCTTATTTCTTTGCTTTCCAGGGATTCTCTCAGGAGCTTATGATGGTTATGGGAAACTTGATGAAATGGAAGTTCCGCGTGCCTGGCTTCATGAAAAACGCGTTGCGTACCATGACGCAGAAAACCGTGAACGATGTCTTGACGAAAGACAACTGGAAGAAAGACGATGTGCGAAAGGCCTGTATGAGTGTTCGCCAGTATCAGCAGAAGCTTGGATACAGCGGCGAATGGATGGCGGAATATGTCTATAACATCGTTATCTTGGCTAAGAAAGAGCCGAAACCAAAGGATGTTGAGGAAAAAGACGCCAAGAAATAACCCAACGATGCCTGTTGCTGCACTGCTGATACTTTCAGATTCGTTGAACGGAGACGCAATCTCATCGTCAGCGTGCTCTTGTTTCAAGCGGTGCATGCAGAAATCAAACAGGAAACGAAAACATTGACAGCGCATTTGATTTGCCCACAGGGAAAGGCACCTGTCAACAGCAAGAGACTACATGACAAAAGAGGAAGAAAACAACCTGCGCATATTGGAAACAAGAGTGAGGCAACTCATCTTGTCATACAAAGACCTGGAAGCTAAAAATCAAGAACTGCTTGAAAAAATGGCGCTTCAGGTGGAAAGTATGTCCAAATTGCAAGCTGAAAATGTAGCCTTGAAGAAGCAGTACGACACGCTTAAGACGGCAAAGGTGCTTGAAGTCTCTGGCGAAGATGTGCGGGATGTGCGAAAGCGTCTCAACGGCCTGGTCAAGGAAGTTGACAAGTGCATCGCCTTGCTGAATGTTTAATCTCAACGAGCGGCAAAGCTTTCATATTTATAAGGAAGTTTGTCGGTGTCAGGAAGTTTCCGGTTGTTCTAATCTTTAAAATCCAAGTAATTATGGCAGATAAAGTGTCGTCCGTCAACGACAAACTGAGCATCCAATTGATGATTGGAAAGCAGATGCATCCAATCACCATTCGTCGTGACAAGGAGGAGATTTTCCGCAAGGCTGCCAAGAATATCAACGAACGTCTTGGACGCTATCAGGAGAGTTATCCGAATCTGAGCTATGAAAGCTGTGTTTCAATCACATTGCTTGATTTTGCCGTTGAAGCTCTTCAGGCTCAAAGCAACAACGACACCAAACCTTATGACGAGGCTGTGTCGGCGCTGACGCGTGAGATTGAAGAAGCGCTTGGATGTGAAACCGCAGGAAGTGGCCAGGAGGCAGCGGATGGCGGTGTTCAAAACAAACAGTAACCAATTTCTAAATGAGGCGTTCCAGAAATTGGCCGGCTAAAGCCTCTCATGAAAAAAGTAGGATGGGAGGGAAGCGGAAAAGTTTTTCTCGCGGCGGCCGTATTGGGAAATGCCCGAATATAAATTAACGTAATGGAATATGTATGGATTGTTGTGGCGCTGATTATAGCTGGTGCCATTGAATTCGGTGCCTTAAAATATGTCCTCAAAAGCAAGTATAAACGTGTGCTGGATGAGGCAGCAAAAGAAGCCGATGTCATCAAAGAGAAGAAGTTGTTGGAGGTCAAGGAGAAATTCTTGAACAAGAAAGCTGAGCTTGAAAAGGAAGTACAGCAGAGAAACCAAAAGATTCTTCAGGTTGAAAACAAACTCAAGCAGCGCGAAATGAGTCTTTCGCAGAAGCAGGAAGACTTGGGAAAACGCAAAGTTGAACTCGACAACACGCAGAACAAGCTCAATGCTCATGCCCAGCTCTTGAAAGCCAAGGAAGAGGAGTTGGAGAAGATGCAACTCAAAGAGCGCGAGAAACTGGAAGAACTCAGCGGTTTGTCGGCAGAGGAAGCCAAGAAGCGTTTGGTGGATTCTTTGAAGGATGAAGCTCGCACCAATGCCCAGTCGTATATCAACGAAATCATGGACGACGCTAAAATGACGGCCAATAAGGAAGCCAAGCGCATCGTGATTCAGACCATCCAGCGTGTTGCAACGGAAACCGCCATTGAAAACAGCGTGACAGTGTTCCATATCGACAACGACGAGGTTAAAGGCCGCATCATTGGTCGTGAAGGACGTAATATTCGTGCTTTGGAAGCAGCCACAGGCGTTGAAATTGTGGTTGACGACACGCCGGAAGCCATTGTGATTTCCGCTTTCGATCCTGTGCGTCGTGAAATCTGCCGTTTGGCGCTCCATCAGTTGATTTCAGACGGCCGCATTCACCCTGCTCGCATTGAAGAAGTCGTTGCAAAGGTGAAGAAGCAGATCGAGGAAGAAGTGATCGAGACCGGTAAGCGAACGGCCATTGACTTAGGCATTCACGGTTTGCATCCTGAGCTCATCCGCATCATCGGTAAGATGAAATACCGTTCTTCTTATGGTCAGAACCTTTTGCAGCATGCGCGTGAAACGGCCAACCTTTGTGCCGTGATGGCTGCCGAATTGGGATTGAATCCGAAGAAAGCCAAGCGTGCAGGTCTCTTGCACGACATCGGTAAGGTGCCCGATGAAGAGAGCGAATTGCCACACGCACTCTATGGTGCCAAGTTGGCTGAAAAATACAAGGAAAAACCTGAAATCTGCAATGCAATAGGTGCCCACCATGATGAAATGGAAATGACGACGCTCTTAGCGCCAATCGTTCAGGTGTGCGACGCCATCAGTGGTGCCCGTCCGGGTGCACGTCGTGAAATCGTTGAAGCTTACATCAAGCGTTTGAACGATCTTGAAAATATCGCAATGAGCTATCCTGGCGTTACGAAAACGTATGCCATCCAGGCAGGTCGCGAGTTGAGAGTGATTGTTGGTGCCGACAAGATTGACGACAAGCAGACTGAGAGCTTGAGTGGCGAAATCGCCAAGCGCATTCAGGACGAGATGACTTATCCGGGCCAGGTGAAGATTACGGTGATCCGTGAGACCCGCTCAGTTAGCTTTGCAAAATAAAAATCTGAGGTATAAGTAGGTGTTCAGAATTAGTTTATATTGAATTGTCGTATTATTTTGTTCCTACAGCTGTCTTGAAGAAGGAGCGTAGCGGGCTACGTGACTGATGAAAGGCAGTTGTAGGAGCAAAAGAATGCGGCAAGGCAATATTAAACTGGCTTATCCCTACATGGATAGTATAAACTAATTTTGAACACCTACTTAATAAGCTAAGGGTGCATACTATGAACGGTATGCGCCCTTAGTTGTTGTGGAAATAATCGTTAAAAGTTGAATGCCTGTTTATGGGAAGAAACAAATATTCCGAAAAGGAAATAAAGGAAATCGGTAAGTTGCTCCGTCTGAAAAATGCGGCCAATCGCTTCGGACAAAAACAAATTCGCCACCAGTTGCGTGTGGATTATGAGTTCAATATCGCGGATTTCAATGAGCCGGGAAAGGCTTTTGGTGAAGACGACCTTTTGAGGGCAGTTGAGCGCGGTGCCATCGTGATTTTGGACGATGCCACCATTGCAGCCATGAAGGAAAAGCGGGCGAGAGACAAAGCGAGAGATGAAGCCAAGCGGGCCGAGATGGCTGTTGAGGCAGGCGAAGAAACCTCTTGGCAGGATGCCATGAAGGAATGGGAGGCCTGGGAGGCATCCGAGGCTTCCAAATGATGCTGTTCGGCAGTTCTTCTATCGTGTGTGCCCTCTTTACTTCTGTAGTCAAATCAATATGATTTATGGTCAAAATTAAGCGAAACCGTGAAACGGCCCGAAGCATGTTGCTGTGCTTCTGTCTGTTTGCCAGCGTCCTGCTGCTTGCGGGGTGTTCTGCGTTGCGTTTTGTGCCAGACGATGAGGTGATGCTGTCTTCCGTGAAAATGCAGAGCGACAGCAAGCAGATTTCGCCCGGTTCATATCGCGCATACGTTCGTCAGGAGCCAAATTCGCGTTGGTTCAGCCTGATGAAAGTTCCCCTTGGCGTCTATTGCATGCAGGGGAAAGACAGTTTGCGCCGTTTCAATCGTTTCATACGGAGAATTGGTGAGGCCCCAGTGATTTATAACGAGGCAGAAACCAAAGAGTCGCTTTCGGCATTGAAAGCGGCGTTGAACAATCATGGTTTTTTGCACGCCAGCGTAGAGGCCGACACCTCCTTGGTGCGTGGAAGGCGTGTGAATTTGCGTTATAAAATCCATCCGGGATTGCGCACTTATGTCGGTGACATCCATTATGAGTTTGACGATGCGGAGGTGGAACAGGCGGTGATGAAAACCATCTCCTCTTCAAAACTCTACCGTGGTATGCCGCTCGATGCCTCTCTGCTCAATGACGAGCGTTCCCGTTTGGTGAACCTTCTGCGAGACCAAGGATATTATCACCTTCACAAGGAATTTGTTTCCTTCAGGGCCGACACGGCAGCCGATGATTATAGTGTCAATCTGACGCTGCGCGTTAAAATTCCCAATGGCATGGATTCCACGCGCGTCTATCAGAAATTCAAGATACGCAAGGTGAATATATATGAAGATGTGGCGCAAGGCGAGGAGAAAGGCGTTTCGCCATACCACGGATTAGACATCTATTATGGCGATGGCTTGAAGATGTATCGCCGTGTGTACGATAGTCACATGTATATTCGTCCCGATAGCCTGTATCGTGCCACAGATTTGCGCAACACCTACAGCAGCATCAATAGTCTTCCTTCAGTGGGCTATTCAGCCGTGCGTTTTCGGGAAGTTCCCACCGATAGTGCGCTGCTTGATTGCGATGTTAATGTCAATCTCAACATGCCCAACAGTGTCAGCGCCGAAGTCGAGGGAACAAACACATCGGGGAATTTAGGTGCGGCTTTGGTGCTCACTTATTCCAACAAAAACATATTCCGCGGTGCAGAAAGCCTGTCGTTGAAATTGCGTGGCGCATACGAGGCCATTACCGGTTTGGAAGGATACAACAATCAGAATTACCTGGAATATAGTGCAGAGGCCGCCTTGCGGTTCCCTTCATTTCTCTTTCCTGGCATTTCTGAAAAACACAGGCAGGGATTGAAAGCCAGTTCAGAACTGAATGTGATGTATGATTCCCAAAATCGTCCGGAGTTTCATCGCCGTGTGCTGACAGGCGGTTGGACATACCGTTGGTCGCCCACATTCTCCCCTCGTTGGCGCCATCGTCTGGATTTGGTGAGTCTCAATTACGTTTTCATGCCTTGGATTTCAGATACCTTCCGAAAGGAATATTTGGAGGGAGACGACCCACACTACGCCGTGTTGCGTTATAGTTATGAAAATCTCTTCATCATGAGAATGGGGTATAGCTTCACCTACAACTCCCTGAACACCTCAACGGCTATGGGTCTGTATCACACGAATGGGTATCAGATACGTTTCAACGTGGAATCTGCGGGAAATTTGCTATATGGCATGTCAAAGCTTTTGGGAGCGCAGCGGGTGTCCAGCGGGCAATATAGTTTGATGAACATTGCCTATTCGCAATATGCAAAAGTGGACTTCGATTATGCCAAAAGTTTTGTGATTGATGAGCGAAACTCCATGGCCCTGCATGCCGGCTTCGGCGTTGCCCTGCCTTACGGAAACTCCAGTATCTTGCCGTATGAAAAGCGTTATTTCTCGGGAGGTGCAAACAGTGTGCGTGGTTGGGGTGTCAGAGAACTTGGTCCAGGCAGCTACAAAGGAAACGATGGGAAAATTGATTTCATCAACCAGACCGGAAATCTCAAGCTCGATTTGAGCGTGGAATACCGAACGCATTTGTTTTGGAAATTTCATGGCGCCGCTTTTATCGACGCAGGAAACATTTGGAACACAAAGAACTATGCAGATCAGCCTGGCGGACAATTTCGTTTCGACCGTTTTTACAAGCAGATAGCAGTGTCCTATGGTTTGGGCTTGCGTTTCAATCTGGACTATTTCGTGCTACGTTTGGACGGCGGCATGAAAGCCATCAATCCAACAGTTGAAAGCGGGAAGGGGCATTACCCTGTCATACATCCCGTGTTCTCGCGTGATTTCACGTTCCATTTTGCAGTTGGACTTCCGTTCTGATAAGTAGATGTTCAGAATTAGTTTAAACTGGCTTATCCCTACATGGATAGTGTAAACTAATTTTGAATACCTACTTAACAACACAAGAAGAAAACCGAAACGGCCTCGCTGTCATTTCTCCAATAGGGGAGGAGATGACGGCGAGGCCGTTTCGGTGTTTTGATTATCAGCTTGCCTTCTTGCCATAACCTTGTAACTTCAGAAAGTTGCATCCTTTTTGAAGTCCGTCCTTCAGACGGTAGTAATGCAATTGCTATTTCAGTTCATATAATTTAGAGGGGTGGGTGCGTTGTAGCGCTTCAAGCGTCAGAGGGTCGTCTTCAGACAATCGTCCAGCTTGTTTCAGCGCTTCAGAAACCGTCTGTAGGGCCAAGTCTGGCCGATTGTTTTCTTCGCTGAGATGGCATAGCCAGATGTGTCGTGCGTCAGCCGACAGGCATTCCGACAATAGTTTGGCCGTGTCAGCATTGTCCATGTGTCCAGTGCCGTTCCGTATGCGTTCTTTCAGGTGGCGCGGGTAGCGTCCGTTTTCAAGCATATATGCGTCGTAGTTTGATTCCACCACGATGTATTTCGCGTTAGAGAGGTGGTGTCGCATTGTTTCCGTCACGTGTCCAACGTCTGTCATCAAGCAAAAGGTGGTGTTGTTGACGCTGATGAAATATCCACAGTTGTCTGCACTATCGTGCGGAACCTGAAATGGAGTGATTTCAAATGGTCCTAAATCAAAAGTTTCTCCCGCAACGATGGTGTTGGCGAGAGGGGCGGGTACTTTCTTGCGTACGAAGCGGTTACGGTTCATGCCCATATACACGTCTGCCAGGGCATAAACAGGCAGATGAAATTCAATAGAAACCGCTCCAACGGCACGCACATGGTCGGCATGGTCGTGTGTGACAAGGATTCCCTTTATGTCTCCGAACGAGAGGCCGTAGTCGCGGAAATACTTCTTGAATTTCCGTATGCCGATGCCCTCGTCAATGAGAAGCCCATATCCGTCGGCGTTTATGTAATAGCAGTTTCCGCTGCTGCCGCTTCCAAAACATATAAATTTAATCATGGTTGTTATTCAAGTCTTGAATCGCATATTTCGTTGCTTGTCCATTTGGCGGTATGTATTTCCAATGAATGTGAGAGACAGGCAGGTTGCGAATGTGAAATGGTATGCAAAATTAATCAAATTAGTAATGCTGAAGAAATAAGTAATGGTAAAAAATAATTTGACCAATTTTGTGAAGTGTGGAGTAAGGCATAATTTCTTAAGTAGGTGTTCAAAATTAGTTTAGTAATGGTGAAAGAATAAGTTGAGCAATTTTGACCTGTCTTTTTGCCGCCTTTGGTATTATTGTTTTCGGCAGGTCTTTGTGAGGGAGTTTGGTGTGGAGTTAGTGGGCGTATGCCGTGAATGTGAGAAAGACGACGGTTTCAAACTGCGTAGAAAGTCAAGTGCAGGTCGTGCTCTTGTGTGTTTCTTCTGATACCTCTGCATCTGAATTTTGTCACCCTCTGATTAGTCGTCTTCTATAAATAGCTGAAATAGTGGTTCTTTACTATATGTGTCTGCCATATTTTTGATAAAAAGAGATATTTTTTTGCCGAAAAGTTTGGTGGAGTGAAAATAAAGTTTTAACTTTGCACTCGCAAACAAGCAACAACGGTACCCTGACCGAGTGGCTAGGTAGCGGTCTGCAAAACCGTGTACAGCAGTTCGAATCTGCTGGGTACCTCAAAAAAGGACATTTGAGCAATCAGGTGTCCTTTTTTTTATTTGTACTGATAACTTGTTGGCTCGCGTTTTGAGAAGATTGGTCGGGCGGGGACTTGGTAAGAGGTGAGGTTTGATATTTTGGAAGGCAATCTGTGTTGAACGGGAAAGAGTGGCGGTTGGTGATGTTGCTGAAATGTCGCTTAAAATTATGGAGAATCCAATCGTTTTTGTTCCAGAGAATGCTCCAATCTGTGTTTCTTATGATGGAGGGTAGTGATGGCGGAATTACCATTTCAGGGTTAAGGCTTATGATTTCTGTCAGACTCCCTCTATTTGATAGCGAACCTGGGACGAGACGCAACCGAACCTGGGACGAGACGCAACCGAACCTGGGACGAGACGCAACCGAACCTGGGACGTGACACGATCGAATCTGGGACGGCGTTCGCTGGCAAGTTTGCTTGATGGATTGTCGGGTCGTCGGCAGTGTTGTTGCGATGGCTGGAAATGCGTCTGGTTTCCTGTTGCTTCTTGAAGGTAATGGCAGACTGGCGTTATTTTGCGTCGTGAAACAGTGCTGAAAACAGAAAAATACAGGAATGTCAGAAGATAAATCCAATTTTATTTGGTGCAATCGGAAAAATATTATAATTTTGCATCGCGTTTGGGAAACCAAGTCGTATGCCTCTTTAGCTCAGTTGGCCAGAGCACGTGATTTGTAATCTCGGGGTCGTTGGTTCGAATCCGACAAGAGGCTCAAAGCTGAATCCTTTGGATGAAGCAAGTTTCGGGGTGTAGCGCAGTCCGGTTAGCGCACCTGCTTTGGGAGCAGGGGGTCGTGGGTTCGAATCCCGCTACCCCGACAATAATTAAACCGCTGATAATTAGATATCCACTAATTGTCAGCGGTTATTTTTTTGACTCTTTATTTAAATATTAAAACGCTAAATTTATGCCGTATTGTGCCGAAACTTCTTAAATAGAACTGGTATAAAAAACCACCACCACCCAAGATAATATCTCAGATGGTGGTTTGGAGCGGGAGGCGTTTCATCTCGGGGATTAAAGGCCACCGCAATGCAAAAGTACAAACATTGAATGGAATAAAAAAATATCCACATACAATAAATGCAAACCCTTTTTAGATTACGTTAAACCGTTTATGAACTGCGGCACACAGACTCATAAGAGTCAACGTGTTGCAGTTCTACTTTTAGCCTATTTACTTCTTAAATAGAACTGGTATAAAACGCCACCATCCAACATAAAAAATGCTGGATGGTGGTAGGAACGGCAGACGTGTCCCTTTTGGGGGATTAAACGCTCCCGCCGCAATGCAAAAATACAAATATTGAATGGAACAAAAAAAATGTCCACATACAATAATTGCGAAACTTTTTTAGATTTCATTAAATCACTCATGTAAATGCGATACGCAGACTCACAAAAAAAACAATGCGTCGCAGCCCCCCCCCCTTAGCCAATTACATTGTTGATTATTTAGCGTTTTAATATTTAAATAAAGAGCCAAAAAATAACCGCTGACAATTAGTGGATATCTAATTATCAGCGGTTTAATTATTGTCGGGGTAGCGGGATTCGAACCCACGACCCCCTGCTCCCAAAGCAGGTGCGCTAACCGGACTGCGCTACACCCCGAAACTTGCTTCATCCAAAGGATTCAGCTTTGAGCCTCTTGTCGGATTCGAACCAACGACCCCGAGATTACAAATCACGTGCTCTGGCCAACTGAGCTAAAGAGGCGGGTGGGTAAGCTCTCTGCATCGCGCCGCTACAACCAACTACCTTTGCTGCGGTCAAGCCCTGGAGGATTCGAAGGGAGCTGGCCGTGCAGCACTTACCCAAATGCGGTGCAAAGATAGTTCTTATTTTTATACTGGCCAAATTTTGTTGGCGTTTTTTTGTTTGGAGAGAGAAAGCTGAGGTACGCTTGGGGAGAAATCGCTCGAAAATGTGCCTGCGCTTCCCGTAAAAATATTTGGAGAGGTTATTTGAGGCGTAGCGTCTGTTGGCAATATTTTAGGGCTTCAGGGCGGTGGGTGATGAGGATGATGGTTTGCGTGGTGTGGTGTGAAACGATGTTTTTCAACACCATGCTCTCCGTCTCTGGGTCTAAAGAAGATGTTGCTTCGTCGAGAAGCAGGATTGGAGCCTTTTGTAATAGGGCGCGGGCGATGGCAATGCGTTGCGCTTGCCCCTCGGAAAGTCCGTCTCCCATTTCTCCGCATCGCGAGTCGAGTTGTTCTGGTTTGTCGAACACGAAATGCGCTGCGGCATCCCTGAGTGCCAGTTTCATTTCCGTGTCGGTGGCCTGAGGATTGCCCCATTGAAGATTCTCACGTATGGTGCCGCTTAGCAGTGTGTTTCCTTGTGGAACATAAGAAAAGGCACATCTTGTTGAAGCGTTGATTGGGGCAGAGTTGCCCTTTTTGTCGTAGAGCAGAATGTTGCCTTCCGTTTGCAGGGTCAGTGCGAGGAGCAGACGAATCAGCGTTGTTTTTCCCGCCCCGGTTTCTCCGACGATGGCGATGATGTTTCCCGGGCGGAAATCGTAGCTGAAATCCTTGAAGATATTCTTGCTCGCTTTCTGCTCGTTGCTGGGATAGGCAAATGTGAGGTTGGAAATCTTGATACCAGTGCAGTGTGAAGGATCGGAGAGCTCTTTTGTAGTGCCAGTTGGTTGCGTTGCTTTTTCTTGCTGGATTTGTTCGATTTCCATGATGCGCTCAGCAGCCGTGAAAGCTTCGATGAATATAGGCACAAATTTGGAAAGAGTTCTGACGGGGCTTTGAATCTGTCCGACCAGTTGAATGAAGGCAATCAGTGCGCCGTATGTGATGACGTTGCTTTGCAAACTGAAAACGCCCCAGGTGAATGTGGCGAAATATCCGATGGCAAAGCCGGCGTTGATGAGGCCAGAAGAGAGGGTGGAGTAGCGCGTTTTGTGGATGACTTCTTTATGAAGTGTGTTCTGCAGGTTGTGGAGCCTTTCGGCAGCCATGACAGCGCGTCGCAGCGTTTTGATGATGAGAACGTGTTGCAGGCATTCCTGTATGGTTGATTGAACAGCACTTTCCTTGTCGCGGATATTGTGGGTTATTTTGCGCATTCGTTTCACATAGAGCTTGCTGCAGATGACGAAAAACGGCAGGATGAGCACCACGATACATGCCAGTTGCTTGTCCATGAAGAAAAGGAAAAAGAAAGCTCCAGTGAATTGTGCCAGCGTGCAAACGAGCGACGGGATGCTTTCGGTTAGGAAATTAACGATGCCGTTGACATCCTGTTCCATTCTGTTTATCAGGTTGCCAGAATGGAAAGCCCTCAGTGCGTTCCATTCCCCATTCATCAGTTTGGTGAAAATGTGTAAGCGCATTTTGTTTTGCGCCTTCACGCCAAGTAGCGCTCTGATCCATCTGGAGAAAATGCCAATGGCCAGTTCAATTATCAGGATGAGCGCCAAGATGAAGATGGCCGTTGAAAGCGGCATGTCGGTTTTGACCTGCGTGGCAATGTCAATGGCGAGTTTCGTGGCCCAAACAAAAGCCAAGGCGGAAACGACCGAGAGCAGTCCGATGGTCATGTTCAGCAAAGCTTGCAGGCGGTATCCCTTCCATGTGTGCCACAGGTAGGTTGCGATTTGTCTGGTCTTCTTGAGTGAGGACATGTTTCTTGTTGTCTAAATTCGTTGGTCGGCTCCCCACATCATTTTGTCTCGCAGAGTGTCGAAGAAATTTTGGTGCATAACCTTCATGACCCCAATGGCGTATGGGGCGCGTCGCAGGGTGATGGTCGTGTTTTCTGAAATACTCTCGCTTCGGCCGTCTACGGCAATCAGGAAATTGTGGCTGCGGCTTCTCACGCGGAGGGTTATCACGACATCGTCGCAAACAATAACTGGGCGTGTGCTCAGGCTATGTGATGCAACGGGCGACAGGCAGAAAGTGCCAGAGCGCGGCACGATGATGGGGCCACCGACACTGAGGGAATATCCTGTGGAACCAGTCGGCGTGCTGATGATGAGGCCGTCCGACATATAGTTGGTCAGGAGCGCCCCGTTGATGTGTGTGTCAATCTCGATGAGCGAAGAATTGTCGTGCTTGAGAATGGCAACTTCGTTCAGGGCATAGGGGTATCCGTGGTATGTTTCGCCGTCGAGAGTCATGGCGATGACGGCACGTTGTTCAATCGTGTATCTTCCGTCGAACACGGCATCCAGGGCGTTTTCAATGTCTTCCGGTGAAACGTCTGCCAGAAAACCCAGACGCCCAGTGTTGATGCCCAATATGGGAATGCCACGTGCGCCGACTTGCGCTGCCGAGGTCAGAAAAGTGCCGTCGCCCCCCATAGAAATGACCAAGTCGGCTTTCAGATGCGGCATTTTGAAGGTGTCCATGCCGTTGAGGCTGACGCAAAGTTCGCGGTTTAAGAAATCCGCAAATCCTTCTTCAATGCAGATGTCGGCCTGCAGTTCGGCGAGTTTTTTCAGGACGCGTTTGATATAGGCGTTCTTTTTGGTTTGGAAAACATTGCCAAGAAGTGCGATTCTCATAAAATTTTATGTTTTGTTATATTTGCGGCTTGTAAAAAATCTTTGGTCAGACCAGCCGAAACGTGAAGTTTTAGTAAATTTGCAGTAAAGTTGGTAATCAGGCGTATGAAAATGACATCAGGGCTTTTCAGAAAATGACGAAGCCTCAGGTTTTCATTTCATGCGAAACGAAGTACTTGAAGCAAAATTACTTATTTTCTCCGTATTACAAGAAAAAGAATCATGACAAAATTAAGCGTCAATATTAATAAGGTGGCCACTTTGCGTAATGCTCGTGGCGGAAATAATCCTTGTGTCACTTCGGTGGCTTTAGATTGTGAGCGTTTTGGAGCGCAGGGCATCACGGTGCATCCGAGGCCCGATGAACGTCACATCCGCTATCAGGATGTTCGCGACCTTAAGGGAATATTGACAACGGAATTTAATATTGAGGGATTCCCGTGTGCGGATTTCTGCGATTTGGTGTGTGAGGTTCAGCCAGCCCAGGTGACGTTGGTGCCTGACGCTCCCAATCAGCTGACATCAAATCATGGATGGCAGGTGGGGGAACATGCTGAGTTTCTGACGGAAGTTATTCGCAAATTCAAGGACCACGGAATCCGCACCTCTGTTTTCATTGATGCACAACCGGAAATGGTTGAGGCGGCCGCAAGGGTCGGTGCCGACAGAGTGGAACTTTATACGGAGCCGTATGCTGTCAATTATGCCTCCAATCGCGAAGCGGCTGTGCAGGCTTTTGTTGAGGCGGCACAAAAATGCAGAGAGATTGGCATCGGACTAAATGCTGGACATGATCTGAGCTTGGAAAATCTTGCCTATTTTCATCAGCAGATTCCATGGATTGATGAAGTGAGCATAGGGCATGCTTTGATTTGTGATGCCCTCTACCTGGGATTGGAGACAACGATTCAGCGTTATCTGCAGTGTTTGCGATGACGGGAACGTGTGTTTCTGTGGGGGGTGCTTCGCGATTCTCTCAGGCGTTTCCCCTTTCCTTGAAGACCTTGTTTGACAAGTAGGATATAGTTGCTTCAGGAATCACAGATATTTCATGTCTATTTAAAGGAGGGGCATTTTGAAATGCCCCAACTCAAGCACAATAACTAAGATAGGAACCTAATTAATCCAAAACTTTTATGTTGCACATTGTATTAGCAGACGGGTTTGAGGAAATCGAGGCTTTGGCAACGATTGACATTCTTCGTCGGTGTGGTTTGGAAGTACAGATCATCAGTGTGACGGGAAAGAGGCTTATGGTTGGAGCCCACAATATTCCCGTGCAGGCAGATACGCTATTGCGTGTTTCTGATATGAATCAAACGGAAGGCATCATTTTGCCTGGAGGCATGCCAGGTGCCAGTACGCTTGCTGCGAGCGATTGTTTGCGCAAGGCCATCAGAGCGGCTTATAAAAGCGGAAAGCTTTTGGCCGCCATTTGTGCCGCACCGATGGTGCTCGGACAGATGGAATTGCTGAAAAACAAGCGTGTCACCTGCTATCCAGGATTTGAAGAATATCTGATTGGAGCAACTGTGACAGGAAATGCCGTTGAGAAAGATGGGCAAATCATCACCGGCAACGGCCCTGGTGCCGCCATTGAATTTGCCTTTGCCATTGCGTCTGAGTTTGTGACGGCAGAAGTTGTTGAGAATGTCAGAAAAGGGATGATGATTTCTTGATCGTCGGCGTTTTCTGTGAGCAAAAAATGTTGTGGCGGATATATTAAACCAAGACATAAAGTTTCTGAAGGGCGTAGGACCCAATCGTGCGAAGACTCTCGGTGACGAACTTAAGGTGTTTACCGTGAGGGATTTGTTGTACACTTTTCCCTTTAAATATATTGACCGTTCCGTGATATACACCATTCGCGAATTGCGTGAAGACATGTCTTACGTACAAATCGTTGGGAAAATCACAGATTTGGAAACGGAGGGGGAAGGCCGCAAGCATCGCTTGAAGGCGATATTTACCGACGGGACGGGCTTTGTGGAGATTGTCTGGTTTAACGCATTCAAATATATAGAGAAGAATCTGAGGTTTGACCAAAAATATTTGCTCTTTGGCAAACCCTCATCTTTCAATGGCCGTATTTCTTTTGCACATCCCGAATTGGAGGTTTATCCGCCGAAGGATTCAGAAGGAAACCCCAGCAACGGGGCGGCAGAGGAACTTGGGGCTCAGACGGAAAACAACGTTCCGACGCTTTTCGGAAATGAAGAAGCGGCGATGGCGAGAAGGCAGACTTTGGTGTCTCCCTGGGCCCTGCAGCCTCATTATCACACCACAGAAAAAATGAAGCGTTTCTCGTTTAATTCCCGTCAGGTCAGCGAATTGGTGAGAAACGCATTGAAGGCAGTTGGCAATAACATGCCTGAAACTTTGCCCGACTACATTATCCAGAAATATCATCTCGCTCCGCTGCTCGCGTCTGTTCAGACGCTTCATTTCCCGCAGTCGTCGGAAGAATTGCCAGCGGCACGTCGGCGCTTGAAGTTCGACGAGCTCTTTTATTTGCAGCTCGACATATTGCGTTATACCAAAAACCGCAAACTGAATTATGCTGGTTTCGTGTTCTCGCATGTGGGCGAAATGTTTCATACGTTTTATGAGAAGTATCTTCCGTTTCCTTTGACGGGGGCGCAAAAGCGTGTCGTTAAAGAGATACGCCGCGATTTGGGCGTCGGTCGGCAGATGAATCGCCTTCTTCAGGGCGATGTGGGCTCCGGGAAGACTATGGTTGCCCTTTTGGCTGCGCTCATTGCGATTGACAACGGATTTCAAGTGTGCCTGATGGCGCCGACAGAGATTTTGGCGGAGCAACATCTGGAAACGCTCAAGGGATTTCTGCAAGATATGCCAGTGGGCGTGTCTCTCCTGACTGGTAATGTGAAAGGCGCTGCGCGTAAGCGTGTTTTGGCCGATGTGGCAAACGGCGATGTGCATATTTTGGTTGGAACTCATGCCCTTATCGAGCCGAAGGTGGTTTTTCATAATTTGGGATTGGCCATCATTGATGAGCAACACCGCTTTGGTGTGAAGCAACGCGCAAAGCTTTGGGACAAAAATGTGCGGCCGCCGCATATCTTGGTCATGACGGCGACGCCGATACCGCGAACGTTGGCCATGACGGTTTATGGCGACCTTGATGTTTCGGTGATTGACGAACTGCCGCCTGGTCGGAAACCAGTTCAAACGCTTCATTACACGTCATACGATTTGCCAAACCTCTTCGAGGGGATGCGGCGGCAACTGCTTGAGGGGCGGCAAGTCTATGTGGTCTTCCCCCTCATTGAAGAGAGCGAGAAAAGCGATTTGAAGGATTTGGAAAATGGCTATTTGCAACTCTGCGAGGCATTCCCAGGCTACGCTGTTGGAAAGGTGCATGGACGAATGAAGCCTGCGGAAAAAGAAGCCGCCATGCAGGCTTTTATGGCGCGTGAAACGCAGATATTGGTCTCGACAACCGTGATAGAAGTGGGAGTGAACGTACCGAATGCCACAGTGATGGTTGTTTGGAATGCCGACCGCTTCGGTCTTTCTCAACTGCATCAGTTGAGGGGCAGAGTGGGGCGTGGCGCAGACAGAAGCTATTGCATCTTGGTGACATCGCATAAACTCTCCGACACAACGCGCCGTCGCATTGGAATCATGACCGAAACAACGGATGGCTTCCGCATTGCTGAAGAAGATTTGCGGCTTCGCGGGCCTGGCGATTTGCAAGGCACGGAGCAGAGCGGTTTGCCCTTTGAACTGAAGGTAGCAGATCTTGTCAGAGATTCCGAATTGATGGCAGTTTGCCGTGAAGCTGCTGCGAATGTGATAGAGGGGGATCCTTATGAGAATCTTTCCCAGAATCAGATGATTTGGCGGCATCTACGCCTCTTGACGGCAGATAGGAAAGATTTCTCTAATATCTCTTGAGGCGTTTCCGCATGCGGATGTAACACAATTCATCATGCCATTTCCTAAAGGAATACCTATAATATACACTCTCTGTTTTGCGTGTGTTTTTTACTGAGGATATAGACAAAAAATATTGGGGGAATGGGTTACTTCTTATGCCTGTCCTGCATAAACTGTCAAACAATAACCATTTTAATAGTTGTGCCCGACACGAATCAGGGTAAATAAAAATGAAAAAGTCTATTGTTTTCAGTTTTGCAGTTGTCATTGCACTTGCAGCATCAGTCACAGCTTTGGCTAATGTTTCAACTTCACGCACAGAAGCCAAGCATTGTGTGGAAACGCATGTTGAAGTAGCCTCTCAAGGAAAAGGCGCTTGCCGTCACGCCCTGTGCAGATGTACTTGTTATACAAGAGCCAAGGGTGGCGCTGGAAAATGTGTTTGCGGACACTGGGATTATGTTCACAATTGAATATTCTGACTGTCTGCTTAATAGGCAGTTCTTAGTCCGACCTACCTCTTTCTTGAAACCTGTCAAGAAAGAGGTAGGTCGTTTTATGATAGCTCGTTGTGGTTAGAGGGAATGTTTTGAAACAATTCAAAGCGCCTCCCTTTTGTCTTCGCTCTTGCACAGGTAAGCCAGTGCGCATTTGTCGCAATGGGGATTTCTGCTGGTGCAGGTATAGCGGCCGTGGAGTAGCAACCAATAGTGTGAGGCGGCTACCAGGTTCTCAGGAATGTGTTTTTTCAGTTCCATTTCCACGCTGTATGGCGTTGTGCAGCGTTTCGGTACCAGACCGAGGCGGTGGCTGACGCGGAAAACGTGTGTGTCAACAGCGAGTGCCGCTTTTTTGAAGATGACCGCCTGTATGACATTGGCCGTTTTGCGCCCAACGCCAGGCAGCTGTGTCAGTTCTTCCAAGTTGGAAGGTACTTCTCCGTTGAATTTCTTCATCAGCATTTGCGCCATCCCCACCAGGTGTTTGGCTTTGTTGTTGGGATAACTCACGGAGCGTATGTAGTCGTACACCACCTCTGGCGTGGTGGCCGCCAGGGCTTCTGGCGTTGGAAAATCTCGAAAGAGGCGCGGCGTCACTTGGTTGATGCGCTTGTCTGTACACTGGGCGGAAAGAATGACAGCAACGAGCAACTCGTAGGCCGAAGAAAAATCCAGTTCGGTTTCTGTGGCGCTCATGTTCTCTTGGAAATAAGAGAGAATGGCGTTATAGCGTTCTTGCTTTTTCATGGGAGGGGGCGTTTGGGGTTAAGTAATGGTGAAAAAATCTTGAGCAATTTTGAGGAGTAAGGAGTTATTTCTTATGCCCTGTCAAAATTTATCAACTTATTCATTCTCCATTACTAACCATTTAGTATGCCTACGGTTTCAAGCATGCCTTTATAGAAGGCAGCCTTACGTTCCAAACTCAATGGATAGGCACGGCTGGAACTCGGCATGCGGAAGAATGTTAGATTTCTTCCGTTGAGGCAGACGGGGCAGCCGTTGCCGATGGAGGGGGCTGTGGTTGAAAACAGTTGGCAGAGCGTGTCGGTCGCCTTCTGTCCTGTGGTCACGATGGCTTTGCATTGAGGAATGTGGCTCAGCAGTTCAGAGATGTCTGTTGGGGCGACAATTTCGAGGAATTTGTCGGAAGCATTTCCTTGCAATCGTCTTACGGCGCAGGCCGTGTCGTAGATGGCGATGCCTTTCTTCGTGAGGAAGTCCACGAGCGCCTGCTTCTTAAAGCGCTTGTTGGGGACATCGACAAAGGCGTTCTTGTCGTTGTAAAACAAGAGGCCGAAGATGCGCCACATGTCGTTTTGGAGGTTGGGATAGAAAAAATCGATGGACCATCGCTTTTGCGGCGGGGGGAAACTTCCGAGCATAAGCACTTTGGCCTCTTTAGGCAGAAAAGGTTTCAGAGGATGGTGCTCCACGGGCGCTTCTGGTGTTGGTAGCGTTGGGGACGCGTCATTTGCGGGACGGCTGGTTGCGGTAGTGCCGCTTTTTGTTGAACATGAATCCGGCATAGATGTTGACGTAGTTGATATAGTTGCTCAGAGAATATTTGTTTTTGGTGTAGTCGTAGGCATGCGTGATGACAGAGGCGCCTGCGAAGTAGTGGCTGTTGTTCCACACCAAGCCCACACGTGAGATGAAATCAAGTTTGAAGTTCTTTATGTTGTTCTCCCAAATGTCTTCACTTCTGACCCGTTCCCCCTTCGACCACTTAAGGCCGAGCGAGGGTGTCAGCGAAACGGCAAAGAGCCAGTTTTTAGCAAACACCCAGTTGTAGGCGTAACCACCATTGATGCTGCAGTTGCGATAGTCGGTCTTCGCAATCTTCAGTTCATCGATGAGAGGGATTTTCCCCGTTTCCTCATCGGGCGTCACCAATGGGGCTGGAAGACGGGTGTGGTCGAAATCGACGCTTTGGTGGGAATAGTTAAAACCAAGTAGCCACGAACCGCAGCTCTTTCTTTGCACCGTGCTTTGCGAGAATGCTGCGGGATAAGAGAAATGGCGGTGGTTGAACACGTAGTAGGCCCCCAACGAGAAGGTGTAGGTGTCAAGGCCGGAGAATTTCTTTCGGCGCACGCTGTGGGCGATTTCATCAGAAAAGCCAGAGGTTTTTTGGAGCGTGAAATCGCCAGTGTTGCGGATGTACACCAAGTCACACCCCAGCATGCTGCTGTAGAGGCTTAGGTTGAACTCCGTTGATTTTGTGGCCGACTGAGGGTGGCCGATGTCGAAGGTGTATCCCAGAAAAATCCAGCGCCATCCGAAGTAAGGCCCCACTTTGAAGCCCGGTTGCGGGGCGGCCTGCAGCGACTGCGAATTTCCATCGGCATCCGTTCCCTTAAACCGGTAAAACTGGTAAAAGTTGGTGTTTTGGAGCATCGCAGTGTAGTTGTAATAGTTTGGGGCGATATATTCGGTGTCATAATCGTCAAACCCTCTGACGAAGCGCTTAATCCAAGACCCTGTCTTCTTGATTTTCGCCTTCAGGCGTTTTCTCTCTCCTTTATCTGTGGGCAGGGAGTCATTGGGGATGGTCTTGGCAGTGGTGAGCGTGTCGGAATCGTCAGTTTCGGTCTGCAAGAATGTATGGTTAGTTGCGCTCAAGTCATTCGCGTTGTCACAACGTTCAAAGGCCGCAACGCCTGAAGGGGCTGCGGCTAAGAGGCAAAAGGAGAATATCAACCGGTTGAAACAACGGGACGAAAGAGCGTGCATTTGCGATGAAGGGTTGGGGAAGTCGGAGCTGTGTTTAGTGCTGGGGTAGTGCAGGGTGCTTGTAACTGTGGTGTGCCAGGCATGATGATGTGCCCTTTTGTTTGAATCAGCCCCTGTTTAGTAATGCATTACTTAGAGCTTGCCAAGAATTTTGTCAACCACCCAATTTACGGAAGTGGCGCTGATGCAGTCGCACGTGCAGATGGCCTTGTTTTGCAAATGTTCAACCACGAGTTTGATGAGCGGTAACTGTACGCAGGCGGGATTTTCAATGGCAAATTCCTCACGGCCCTGTGCTGTGTAAAGCACGATGGGGGCATAGGTGAACACCGAAAAGCTGACCTGTCCTGCGTCGCCGATAATCTCGATGCGGTCTTCTTTCGCACTTTCGTGTGCCACGAAACACCATGACCCAGAGCCTGGTGTGCCATCGGTGAAGCGGAAACAGGCGCTCACCGTGTCTTCCGTCTTGTATAGTCCGCCGCGGTTGGCGGTGTAGCCTTCGGCTTCAATGATTGGACCGAACATCTCTTGCAGGAGGTCTATCTGGTGAGGCGCCAAATCATAGAAATATCCGCCGCCAGCAATGTCAGGCTGAACACGCCAAGGAAGATTGTCGCGGTTGTAGTCTAAGTCGCGCGGAGGAACGGCAAAGCGTATTTGGATGTTGATGGGGTTGCCGATTCTTCCGCTCTTGATGATTTCCTTTACCTTGAGAAAATACGGCAGGTAGCGTCGGTAGTAGGCCACGAAGCAGGGCACGTTTGTTTTTTCTGCAATGCGGTTAATGCGTCCGCAGTCTTCATAGTTTGAAGCCATCGGCTTTTCGATATACACCGCTTTGCCACTCTTCATGGCCATGATGGCGTAGGTGGCGTGTGTTGAAGGAGGCGTTGCGATGTAAACGGCGTTGACGTTGGGGTCGTCCACCAAGCGTTGGGCATCGTCATACCATTTTGGGATGTCGTGGCGCATGGCATAAGAACGCGCCTTCTCCTTGTTGCGGCTCATCACCGCAACCACTTTAGAGCCGTCTACTGCCGAAAAGGCAGGACCGCTTTTCTTTTCTGTGACTTCACCGCAGCCAATGAAGCCCCATCTTATAGTTAAGTTATCTGTCATGCCACAAAGATAGTAAATTTTTGTGTACCTTTGCAGGCAATCAAAATAAAATAAGGGATGTGCTGAAAATTCCTGTTACGCCGATTTTTCTCCTGACGTAAGCGAAAAAGACTTGCTGGAGGGGGCGATTCGATGTGTAATTATATATAATGTATATAGTGCTTAAGATATGAAACAAGTTCCTAATAGTATAAATGAACCCCAAGGCACTGGGAAAGACTGTGATGTCATCGCTCCCATGCAGTCGCATCGCGGAATGAAAGGGTGTCTGCGCGACGGTTGGCGCATCTTCGCCCTCCAGGCGCGTAAATTTTCTCTCCAGCTTCTTCCAGTATCGTTGCTGGTGGGCATTGCCGCGCTCGTTTTTTTTGCGAGCTGCTATCATGCCGTATTGAAATGTATCGTACCGGTCTACACCCTGTCGCAAGGGACGGAAAATGCCGATATGCTTGAGAAGGCCTTCCGTCTATCCTCAGACATGAAAATGCAGATTGTGGTGTCGGGCATAGTCCTTCTGTTGGCGATAATGGTGGGGCACGGTTTCGTGTGGCATCAAATTCGGCATTTCTATCAGCACGCAGCTTTACCCAGTCAGCGATTTCTTTTGCCAGGGAAAAGCGTGATGCGCCAGATTGTCCGTTATTTGGCTTATGATGTCATACGCGTCATTGTGTTGGCTGCGCTCGCTGCTGTTGCTGTCCTGTTGTGGACGAAATGGACGTGGGCGTCATTGACGGTTCTTTCCTTGAGCATTCAGCCCATGGCCGTTCTGCCTTTTGTAGTCCTGTTTTTCCTTGTCTTGACCGCGATGGCTTTTGTTGATGTGATGCTATTTCCGGGTTGCTATAAATATCTTGTTGAAGACAGCTCCTATAAAGAAAGCCTGTTGTTCTCCTTGCGTCATGGCACGCGTCGATGGGGCGGCTATTTCGTTCTCGCCCTTCTGACGGCCATTCCCATCCTGTCGGTTTCGGCAGGCATCCTAACGGCTTTTCTGCCCTATGCCCTCGGCGGCGTGTTTAACATGCAAGGCATGCTGCTTGGCGATCCTTCCGGTATGCCCGATTATGCCACCTATGCCACTGGTGCCGTTGTCGTTATTGGAGTTTCCCTGTGCTTTCTGCTGACCTCCCTCCATACATGGACGTTGGCCTTCAAGGTTGCGTCCAATTGCGGTAACGTGGCGAAAAACAGCAAAAGCTCTGAGCCGGAGGCAAAATAATAAGGTGGATGGCTTGGCATATAAATAAAAATGTCTAATTTTGCAGGAGCAAAACCTGTTTTGCGGCAGTAGCTCAGTTGGTAGAGCATTAGCTTCCCAAGCTAAGGGTCGCGGGTTCGAGCCCCGTTTGCCGCTCAATAATTCCTTTTTACTTTACAGCAAATAAAAAATTATGGTAGTCTTGGTCATAATTTCAATATTGTTAGTCGGCTTATTGCTAATAGCAACCGAGAACATCAACAAGATGAACAAGGCTGCTGTTGCCATGTTCGTGGGCGTTATTTGCTGGCTTCTCTACATCGGCTATGGCACGCATTTTGTCATAGCAGAACACCAGATTGACTTTCTGTCTTATCTTTCGAATCACACCGTGAGCAACTCATCGGTGAAAGAGTTTATTGCCGGTTCCATTTTCTTCAAGTACATCGGTAATGTGGCTCAGGTTGTCTTGTTCCTGCTTGGCACAATGACCATTGTAGAGGTGCTCAACAACAACGGATGTTTTGACTTTATCCGCGAATGGCTGCGAACACGCAATCCCCGGCGTTTTCTTTGTGTGCTAACGGCGCTCACGTTCGTGCTTTCCGCAAATCTTGACAACTTGACGACGGTCTGCCTCATGCTTGGCATTATGCATGCAATGATTGCAGACGACAAGCAGCGAATGATTTACGGTTCGGTCATCATCATCGCCGCCAATTGCGGCGGAGCGTTCACCGTTATTGGAGACGTGACAAGTTTGGCTTTCTGGTCTAACGGGCTCATCAGTCCAACCAATTACGCTTCGGCCGTTTTTCTCCCGTGTCTGACAGCATTGGTCACCATTACCTTGCTGGTGATGAGAACCTTGCCCCATCGTCTGAGTCTTGTGCAGAACGTAGCCCCTTATCGCGGCGATGACACCATTCTCACGCGTTGGCAAAGACTGCTTATGCTCTTCGTTGGCATTGGTGGCCTTTGGTTTATTCCGACGTTCCATCGCATCACGCTTATGCCGCCGTTTGTGGGGGCCTTGTGCGTGCTTTCCCTGCTTTGGATTGTCAACGAGCTTTGCAATAGTTCTCTGCTTGGCAGCGACCAGATGGTGCGCAAACGCCAGCCAATGGCCTTGCAGTATGCCAATATCCAGCACATACTTTTCTTCATTGGCCTCACGTTGGCATTTGGAGCCATCAAAGAAACGGGTATTCTCGACCGCTTCTTTGAGTGGAACACCACCAAACTTCAAAACGTGTATGTCATCGGCGGCGTTATGGGCGCTCTCTCAGCCGTTTTCAATAACGTAACGGCGGTGGTTGCAAACATCTCAGTTTTCTCGCCCGATGTCATCAAGACCAATACGGAACTTTATGCCAATTTCGCGCAAGACGGGCTTTATTGGCCAATCCTCAGCTACACAACGGCAGTTGGCAGTTCGTTGCTCTCAATTGGCACCATGGCGGGTTTCGCTTTGATGCGCATGGAAGGTGTCACACTGCGCTGGTATGTGCGCCATATTTCCGGCAAGGTATTGGCCGGGTGGTTGGTTGGTCTGTTGGTGTTCTATTTGGCAACAGAAGTTTTTTGAAATATAGTGCAATGATATAGGTTGACACATATATTATATACACACTAAGAGGTGATATTGAACGCCTCTTATACTTCCATCAAAAATATTAAGGAGGAAAATGTAATGAGCAAAATAAGATGCATTGGTGTTCTGACCTCTGGAGGCGATGCCCCGGGAATGAATGCAGCCATCCGATCGGTCACCCGAAGCGGAATCTGCAACGGATTTAAGATTAAAGGAATCTATCGTGGTTATGAGGGCTTGATTCATGATGAAGTCAAGACATTTACCACAGAAGATGTCAGCAATATCATACAGACAGGTGGAACCATTCTGCGAACAGCTCGCAGCAAGGAATTTGTCACCGTTGAAGGTCGTCAAAAAGCCTATGAAACACTGAAGAAAGAAGGCATCGATGCCCTCATTGTCATTGGCGGAAACGGTTCGCTTTCTGGTGCCATGACATTTGCAGAGGAATACGATTTCCCCTGCATCGGTCTGCCTGGCACCATTGACAACGACCTTTATGGCACCGACAGTACCATCGGATATGATACTACGTTGAATACCATCACCCAATGTGTAGACAAAATCCGTGACACCGCCACCTCGCACGAGCGCATTTTCTTTGTCGAAGTGATGGGACGTGACGCTGGATTTCTGGCGCAAAATAGTGCCATTGCAGCCGGCGCCGAAGCGGCCATCATTCCTGAAGACTCGTTAGGTAGCGACCAGCTGATAACCTTTATGGAGCGTGGCATCCGTAAGAGTAAAAAGAGTTGCATCGTCATTGTAAGCGAAAGCCCTAAATGTGGTGCCATCTATTATGCCGACCGTGTAAACAAAGAATATCCCGAATTTGATGTGCGTGTGTCAATCCTCGGTCACCTTCAGCGCGGCGGAAGTCCCTCTGCACGCGATCGTATTTTGGCCAGTCGCGTCGGTGTTGGAGCCATCGAAGCCCTTGTAAAGGGACAGCGCAACGTGATGGTCGGCGTTCGCAACAACGAAGTTGTCTACGTGCCGTTTATTGAGGCCGTTGGCAAGCAAAAGCAAATGGACCGACAGCTCATCAAGGTGCTTGACGAATTGTCGATATAGTCGACGTCGTAAGACAGAGAATCGTAAAATATCAGGCTGGTTAAGTGAGCATTTCAAGTTAGTTTATATTGAATACCTACCTATCAGGCCAAACAAATCCCCCCAAACGAAAAGCCAGGGAAACGAAGAAGAAATTCTTGTTTCCCTGGCTTTTCGTTGTATTTTTGAATCGGGGCGTCAGATTTTGTCCAAGGCCTGCTTGATGTCGTCGAGGATGTCCTCGATGTCTTCAATGCCAACGGAGAGGCGCATCAGGTCGGGTGCGATTCCGGCCTCGCGGAGTTGCTTTTCTGAAAGCTGGCGGTGTGTGTGGCTGGCAGGGTGCAGGATGCAAGTGCGGGCGTCGGCCACGTGGGTGACGATGTTGATCATGTCAAGCGAATCCATGAAACGGATGGCCGTTTCGCGGTCGCCTTTCAAGCCGAAGGCCATCACGCCGCAAGAGCCGTTGGGGAGATACTTCTTTGCCAGTTCGTGGTAGGCGTCGCCCTCCAAACCGCTATAGCGCACCCAGGCAACACGCGGGTCGTTTTGCAGAAATTCTGCCACACGCTGTGCGTTCTTGCAATGCTGCGGCATGCGCAGATGGAGAGTCTGCAACCCGAGGTTGAGGATAAACGAGTTCATCGGTGCCGGAATAGAGCCCAAGTCGCGCATCAGTTGGGCCACGAGTTTTGTGGTGTAGCCCATTTTCCCGAAAGCCTTTACATAGGTCAGTCCGTGGTAGCTCTCGTCGGGCGTGCAAAGTCCGGGGAATTTCTCTGCCTGTGCCATCCAGTCGAAATTGCCGCTGTCGACCACCACGCCGCCCACCTGGCTCGCAGTTCCGTCCATGTATTTGGTGGTGCTGTGCGTCACGATGTCAGCTCCCCATTCAAACGGGCGGCAGTTTACGGGAGTGGCAAACGTGTTGTCAACAATCAATGGCACTCCGTTGCGGTGTGCCAAACGTGCGAGCTTCTCAATGTCGAGAACGGCACATCCGGGGTTGCTCACCGTTTCGCCAAACACTGCCTTCGTGTTCGGCTTGAAGGCCTTCTGCAATTCCTCTTCACATTCATTCTGGTTGACGAACGTGCAGTCGATGCCCAATTTCTTGAGCGTCACGCCAAAGAGGTTGTAAGTGCCACCATAGATTTCGTTGCAGGCGATGATGTGGTCGCCAGCCTCGCAGATGTTAAACACGGCATAGAAATTGGCCGCTTGACCGCTGCTCGTGAGAACGGCCCCCACGCCGCCTTCCAGTTGCGCGATTTTTTTCGCCACAGCGTCGTTGGTGGGGTTTTGCAGGCGCGTATAGAAATAGCCCTCCTTCTTCAGGTCGAAGAGCATGGCCATCTCCTCAGAGTTGTCATATTTGAATGTGGTGCTTTGAATGATAGGTAGCTCAATAGGCTCACCGTTTTTGGGTTCGTAGCCTCCCTGCACGCAGATGGAGGCGGTTCGCAGATTCTTTTTCATCAGATGGTGTTTGAATAGTGAATTGTGTCTTCGAGGCACATGAGTTAATCATTGCAAAGGTACAAAATGTTGTGGAAAAAGAAAGGCTGCGTTTCCCTTTTTCGCTTCGCTCCCATCGGAATCATTTGAAATGCTAAAACAGAATTTCAGTCCACTCCTTATATTATGTATGTGAAATGCCAACCCTTTGTCAAAGAAAAGTGTAGAGGTAAGTAGGTACTCAGATTTTATATGCCCTATGCCGCTGCATAGGTTTTTCTTTGCTATATTTGTAGGTGAAAACAATTAATTCATATAGATAGTATATGCTCATACAGGTTCCCGTTTATTCTTTCCGTCCTTTCTCCTTCCAGCGCCTGTCGGCCCTTCTCGGCGTTGACGATCTCGTTCTCGTCTCCTCTCCCAACGAGACGCCCGATGCCTGGTTCTTCTATCGCAGGAAACACTCTGTCACGATGTTTATGATAGAGAAAACAGAAGACGCCTATGTGTTGTCGATGGATAGGCTCGCCTCGTATGACGACTATCGCTTTCTGCCATATCTCGTTGACACCCTGACATTCCTTCTGACAGACAATCCTTACAGGAGTGACAATGGAGAAGATGCATTCAGGGTGTTCAACGAAGAATGGGCCGCTGAGGCTATGGGAGAGGAAGTGGCATTTCTAAAGTGCTTCCTGAGTTTGGGAATGAAATATTATGTAGCATTGCCCATTTCCGAAGCAAATGTCTACGTGTGTAACGAAGCGTTAAACGCGGTCGGTGTCAGCATGTATTCCTCGACACCGCGCATTTTTGGCTATGTCTCCTATCTGTTGCGCCACCACCTGTTGCCCGCCGACGCCGTGGTCAGTCCTGCAATGATGGACGAAGAAGTTCAGGTTGACGTTCCGCAGCACCATTCTTTGGCGACAGTGCGCTCATGGCAGACCGATGGCGCAGAGACAACAGAGAGCTATTGCAAGGAGGATGTTGAACTTCTGTTGCAACTCTCACGGAAATATAAAGCAGGGGAGCCTGTTGAAGGCGTTGTGCTGAACGATATCGGAACAATTTTTGAATACGGCATCGGTGTGGAGCAAGATGTGGAAACGGCCATCTATTGGTTTGAGTCGGCCTGTTGCAACGGCGACTTGCTGTATGCCCCCACCAATCTCGGTGACATCTACCGAAAGGGGAGGGGGACAGTTGGACAGAATTTGCGTCTCGCCGTCGAGGCCTACAGCCGCTCGGAAGACCCTTATGCGTGGTATCGCATTGGTCAGAGCTTCGAGGAGGGATGGAATGGCGAAAAAGACATGGAAAAGGCAATGGCATTTTATCGTAAGGCTGCCGATGCGCGGCACCACCTCGCGCTCAAAAGACTCGGAGAAAAGTCGGCCAGCTGAAAGCATGACAATATAAGGCGGCGTGAATCATCGTGATGGTTCGCACCGCCTTTTCTGATGCCGTTGCGCCGCCTTCGCTTCTCAAATGTAAAAATAATTCAAGCCGCCTATAAATGATGTGCGCCCCTTCTCCGTCGTTGAGTTAATACGCATAAGCTTGAGGAGTATTCTGGAAATGAGGTCTGTAGGCAGCGTCTTTTAGACCACAGAGATGGTGTTTCACGGGGGAAAAGACGTGTTACGAATATTTAGTTTTTGCACTCGGCTAACAAAAACTAACGATATTTTAACGTAAAAATGGCTTTGAAACAAAGTAAAAATGTACCTTTGCGAGTGATTTTAAAATACAACGCGTTTTGCAATGAGTGATAATAAAGAACAACAATGGGGGCGCATTTCCCAAATCATCGGTCCTGTGGTCGATGTGGCGTTTGAAGCCAACGGAAAGCCCCTTGAGGAAGTGCTTCCGAAAATTCATGAGGCACTCTCTGTGGAGCATCCAGACGGACGCACCATTATTATAGAAGTGCAGCAGCACATTGGCGAAGACACAGTTCGCTGTGTAGCCATGGATAATACCGACGGACTGAAGCGTGGCCTTGAAGTGGCACGCCTCGGTGCGCCTATTTCTATGCCAACTGGTCAGCAGATCAAGGGGCGCATGATGAACGTGACGGGCGACAGCATCGACGGCCTTAAGCCGCTCGACAAGTCGGTTGACGCTTATCCAATCCACCGCGACGCTCCTAAATTTGAAGACCTCAAGACGAGTAGCGAAGTGCTTTACACGGGTATCAAGGTCATCGACCTTTTGGAACCTTATGCCAAGGGCGGTAAGATTGGTTTGTTTGGTGGTGCCGGTGTGGGCAAGACCGTGTTGATTATGGAATTGATCAACAATATTGCCAAAGGCCACGATGGATTCTCCGTGTTTGCCGGTGTCGGTGAACGTACGCGCGAGGGTAACGACCTCTTGCGTGAGATGATTGAATCGGGCGTTGTAAAATACGGCAAGGAATTCACCGAAGCCATGGAGCGTGGTGAATGGGATTTGTCGAAGGTCGACTACGAGGAAATGGCCAAAAGTCAAGCAACGCTCGTTTACGGACAGATGAATGAACCGCCTGGAGCACGTGCTTCTGTGGCATTATCCGGCCTCTCTGTTGCCGAATCCTTCCGCGATGCCGGAGCCAAGGAAGGCAAGCAGAGTGACATCTTGTTCTTCATCGACAATATTTTCCGTTTCACGCAGGCCGGTTCCGAGGTTTCAGCCTTGTTAGGCCGTATGCCATCGGCTGTGGGCTATCAGCCAACGTTGGCCAGTGAGATGGGTGCCATGCAAGAGCGAATCACGTCAACTAAAAACGGTTCTATCACCTCCATTCAGGCCGTCTATGTGCCAGCCGACGACTTGACAGACCCAGCGCCTGCCACCACGTTTACCCACTTGGATGCCACGACCGTGTTGAGCCGTAAGATAACGGAGCTTGGTATTTATCCTGCAGTGGATCCCCTGGATTCAACGTCGCGCATTTTGGACCCGAACGTCATTGGCAAGGATCATTATAATTGTGCTCAGCGCGTTAAGCAGATTCTTCAGAAATACAAAGAGTTGCAGGACATCATTGCGATTCTTGGTATGGACGAACTTTCAGACGAAGACCGCGAAACCGTCAATCGCGCACGCCGCGTGCAGCGTTTCTTGAGCCAGCCGTTCACTGTTGCCGAAAAATTCACTGGTGTTCCGGGCGTGATGGTGCCAATCGAAGAATGTATCAGAGGTTTCAACATGATTCTCGATGGCGAGGTGGATTACCTTCCTGAACAGGCATTCTTGAACGTAGGCACCATTGACGAGGCCATTGCCAAGGGCAAGAAGATGCTGGAGGCTGCCAAGGCATAAGCGTGTGCCTAAAAAATGTGCGTTCTGAAAGACAGAAAACGCTTATCCCTACATCTGTATAAAAGAAAAAGATACTTATGAAAGTAACGGTAGTTTCTCCGGAAAGAATTGTGTTTTCTGGCGAGGTTGACAGCGTTGCCGTGCCAGGCGCCAAGGGGCGTTTTGAAATTCTGAACAACCACGCGCCGATCGTCTCTGCTCTGACGGCTGGCAAGGTGGTGTGCAGCGGAAAGGAAACCTTGGAACTTGACATTTTGGGCGGCTTCGTGGAAGTGGCCCGCAATGAAGTGTCTGTGTGCGTTGAAACTTCCCCAAAGGCATAGTAAGCGGCATGAAACATTTAACTGTGAAATATGTTTCCACACTGACCGTTGTGTACCTCTTGCTCGGTCCTCTGCTGTTGTTCGTGGAAAACAAAGTGTTCGGAAGCGAGGCTCTGCTTCAGGCATTTCCCATCACGGTGGTTGCTGTGGCGTATTTTGCATATACGCTGGCCGCCATGTCGTTGGTCGGGAAGTCCGCCAGCTCAGGCCAAACGCCTCTCGGCATGTTTCTCCTCGACAATGTGGTGCGGTTTTTCATGACGTGTATCATCTTGGTGGTCTACGCTTTCATCAATCGCTCCGGACTTGTGCTTTTCGGAATCAACCTCCTGGCCTATTATTTGGTAACATTGGTGGTTGTCACGTGTTTCACGATTCGCATGAGCCGTGGAAACGTTTCGGCCAGGAGCAGGAAAACAGGCAATTCTTAATTCATAACAATAGGCGTTCAGAAAATCAGACATTTATTTGACGCCTGCTCAAGAAAAAGTAACAATGAAACACCTCAAACATATAGGTTGTTTGCTTTTGGTGGCTCTGCTCTCTGTGATGCCCGCTGCGGCTTCCGGGGCTGAGGCTGGGGAGAAATCCACGGTCGATGTCAAGGAAATCGTGCTCGGACACATGGGCGATGCCTACGAATGGCACATCTTGACATGGAACGGCCATGAAGTTGCGATTCCTCTGCCCGTTATCGTGAAGGGAGAAAAATCCGGATGGCATTGCTTCAGTTCTGCCCGTTTGGCAGAAGGAGAGTCCTACGAAGGTTTCTACATCAACGAGGCCGAAAACGGGAAAATATATGAAAAGCTCGACAACGGTCAGGAAGTGCGTCCGCTTGATTTGTCCATCACGAAAGACGTGTTGCAGATTTGGATTGTCGCCCTGCTGATGCTCGTCATCTTCCTTGGTGCAGCCCGCTGGTATCGCGGCCGCGATTGCAGCGACAATGCCCCAAAGGGATTCGTTGGATTGGTGGAGATGTTTGTCATGATGGTCTATGACGACCTCATCAAGCCCAGCATCGGCGAAAAGCATTGCAAACCCTATGCGCCTTTTTTGCTGACGGCTTTCTTCTTCATTTTCATCACCAACCTGATGGGGTTGATTCCGGTTTTCCCAGGCGGAGCCAACGTAACGGGCAATATCACGATCACGTTTTTCCTCGCCTTCTGTGTGTTGCTCATCGTCAACATCTTCGGAAACAAGGCCTATTGGAAAGACATTTTCTGGCCTGAGGTCCCCACTTGGCTGAAAGTCCCCGTGCCGTTGATGCCCGTGATTGAGCTCTTTGGCATCTTCACCAAGCCGTTTGCCTTGATGGTCCGTTTGTTTGCGAACATAATGGGCGGCCATGCCATCATTCTTTCGCTCACCTGCGTGATTTTCATCACTTGCCAGTTGGGCGTGGCCATCGGCAGTTCCTTGTCATTCGTCAGTTTCTTGCTGATGATTTTCATGAACTGTCTGGAACTTCTTGTTGCGTTCATCCAGGCCTACGTGTTCACCATGTTGAGTGCCGTCTTTATCGGGCTGGCCCATCTGGAGCACCATGCGGAATGACGCAGCAAAACGGAGAGAGAGGGGCATGCTTTTCAAGCATTTTCAAAACTGAGATGCCCAAACACTCTCCAAACACCTATCCTATAGGAAACAATCAAACTGAAAATATTAAAACAACACTTTTAAAAAACTCATTACTATGTTATTACTTGCATTATTAGAAGCTGCAGGAGTTGCAAAATTGGGCGCTGGTCTCGGCGCAGGTATCGCCGCAATTGGCGCTGGTCTCGGTATCGGTCGCATTGGTAGTTCTGCTATGGAGGCCATTGCACGCCAGCCAGAATCAACGAGCGACATCCGTACGAATATGATTATTGTTGCCGCCCTTGTAGAAGGTGTAGCTCTCTTCGCAGTAATCGTATGTCTGCTTTGCTTGTTCATCTAATCCACCACCAAAACGAAGCAATTTTATGCCATCCATATTAAGTCCGGATTTGGGCCTACTTTTTTGGATGTTCCTTGCTTTCCTCATCGTCTTCGCCCTGGTAGCGAAATATGGTTTTCCCGTCATCATCAAGATGGTTGAAGACCGCAAGAACTACATCGACGAATCGTTGAAGAAAGCCCGCGAGGCAAACGAAAAGTTGGCAAACATCAAAGCCGAGAGTGAAGAAATACTCCGTCAGGCCAGTGAGCGTCAGGCCCAGGTTCTGAAGGAGGCGATGGCAACGCGTGATAGCATAGTCAAAGAGGCCCGCGACAAGGCCCGCGAGGAGGGTCAGAAACTCCTCGAAGAGGCCAAGGCGCAGATTGCCGTTGAAAAGGAAAATGCTTTGCGGGATATCCGCAACACGGTTGCCGATGTATCGGTACAGATTGCAGAAAAGGTTGTGCGTCGCCAGTTGGACAAAGATACCGAAGATGAGCAATACATCGAACGTTTGCTCAATGAAGTAACCAGACAGAAATAACACGCACAGACTCAAATCGGTGGTCTTCTAAAGGTAAAGAGGCGTGGCACGTAAGCTCCGCGCTTCCTCCTTTGTCAAGAGGCTTCCTTTTGAAGTTGTGTGTCAGAAAAATGATGCCGTGTGACACAAACGCCCGGTTGCTCAAGCCTCCGGCGCGTTTGTGGGCATGCAATGGCGTTACGCAGCAGGGTTGTCTGCTCGTTGCCGTTGCTCCCATCGGCACAAATGTCTGAAACAAGCATATATAAAAGCGTAACAAGTTATGGATATAGGTATCGTTTCAATTCGCTATGCCAAAGCTCTTTTGCAATTTGCAATGGAAAATCATGAGGAAGACGGTGTGTATCGTGAAATGTCTGCAATGGCCGACGTTTTCATGAAATTGCCCGCGCTCCAGAAAGCGATGCAGAATCCAGTTCTAACATCGCAGCAGACAGAAACGCTTCTCGGCAGCGCTTGCGGTTCTGGCGACAGCCAGACAGCATCAACGCGAAAGTTCATCAAACTTGTTGTGAGCAAGAAGCGAGCAGACTTTATGATGTTTATTGCGCATGCGTACGTAACACTCTATCGTAAGGAAAAGCATCTCGTCAAAGGCCGCCTCGTTGTTGCCAAGTCAGTCAGTGAACACGTTGCCCAGCGTTTGCAAGCCATCGTTGAAGCCAGAACAGACAGCAAGGTGGATTTTGAAGTGCTTGTAGATGAAAACATAGGGGGCGGATTCATACTTGAATACGACACCTATCGGCTCGACGCAAGCGTGAAGACCCAGATTGAAAAACTGCATCGCGCGTTGAACGCTTGATTTTCTATTGAAAACATAAAAAACGGGCGGACGTAAGGAAAAATGGTGCGCAGACCTGTCGCAGGCCTGTCAGGTGCCTCTGTTGTACGCACAATCTCTTTCCCCAGACGACCGCTCAAAAACAAGAAATAATTCACATGCCAAATAATATCAAACCAAGTGAAGTGTCGGATGTGCTCTTGCGTCAGCTTGAGAACATCGACACAAATATCAAGTTTGAAGAAGTCGGCATTGTCTTGTCCATCGGTGACGGTGTGGCCCGTATTTACGGTTTGACCGGTGTTACGGAAAACGAACTCATCGAGTTTGACAATGGCGTGATGGCCGTTGCCATGAACTTGGAGGAAGACAATGTGGGCGCAGTGCTCCTCGGATCGTCAGAAGGCATCAAGGAAGGACAGAGCGTGAAGCGCACGGGCCGCGTTGCCTCAATCGAGGTGAGCGAAAGCATGCTCGGCCGCGTCATCAATCCTTTGGGACAGCCGCTCGACGGAGGAGGTGACATTGACGGCGAGAAATTCCTCATGCCGCTTGACCGTAAGGCTCCTGGTGTTATTTATCGCCAGCCAGTCAACCAGGCACTTCAAACAGGATTGAAGGCTGTCGATTCAATGATTCCTATCGGTCGCGGACAGCGTGAGTTGATTATCGGCGACCGCCAGACGGGAAAAACCGCCATTGCCATCGACACCATCATCAACCAGAAAGAAAATTACGAAAACGGTGATCCCGTTTACTGTATCTACGTGGCCATCGGCCAGAAAGCTTCAACGGTGGCCAACATCGTCAATACGCTGAAGGAAAACGGGGCAATGCCTTACACCATTGTTGTCTCTGCAACGGCCGCCGAACCTGCTGCGTTGCAGTATTTCGCACCATTTGCCGGTGCGGCCATCGGAGAATTCTTCCGCGACCGTGGTTTGCATGCCCTTGTCGTTTACGATGACCTCTCCAAGCAGGCTGTGGCCTATCGTGAAGTGTCGTTGATTCTTCGTCGTCCTTCAGGACGCGAGGCCTATCCAGGCGATGTCTTTTATCTTCATTCCCGTTTGCTCGAACGCGCAGCAAAGATCAATAACCAAACGGAGGTGGCAGAGAACATGAACGACCTGCCAGCCTGCTTGAAGGGAAAGGTGAAAGGCGGCGGTTCTCTGACGGCATTGCCTATTATCGAAACACAAGCCGGCGACGTCTCTGCATACATCCCGACCAATGTGATTTCCATTACCGACGGACAGATTTATCTGGTCACCGACCTCTTCAACCAAGGTTTCCGTCCTGCTATTGACGTCGGCATCTCTGTGAGCCGTGTTGGTGGTGCTGCCCAGATCAAGAGCATGAAGAAGGTGGCAGGTACTTTGAAAATCGACCAGGCACAATACCGCGAGTTGGAGGCCTTCTCCAAATTCTCGTCTGATATGGACCCCGTGACGGCTATGACCATTGACCGCGGACGCAAGAACAACCAGTTGCTCATCCAGGCCCAATACAGTCCTATGCCTGTTGCAGAACAGGTGGCCATCCTTTATTGCGGTACGCGCGGACTGCTTAAAGATGTACCCGTTGACAAGGTGCGCGACTTCCAAGACAGTTTCTTGCAAATCATCCGTTCTAATTACGCAGACACAGTGCTCGCTGAATTGAAGCGTGGCAACCTTAGCGAAGAAGTTTGCAAAAACATCGAAAAGGTGGCTGGGGATGTTGCAGGACAATACAAATAAATTGAGACATCATGGCTTCACTTAAAGAAGTAAAAACAAGAATTTCAACCGTCAATAGCACCCGTAAAATCACGAGTGCCATGAAAATGGTGGCTTCGTCGAAACTTCATCGTGCCCAGATGGACATCGAAAGGATGCGTCCGTATGAAGCGGCGTTAGACAGAATGATGTCTACGTTCGTTTCAAACATGTCTGACGAACTTTCCTCTCCGTTTGCCATCAAGAGGGAGGTGAAGCGTGTTGCCTTGGTCGTTTTCACTTCAAATTCCAGCCTTTGCGGTGGCTTCAACGGCAACGTCATCAAGATGGTGCAGAAAACGGTTGATAGCTACCGTAAAAGCAACACGGACATCGTGCGCGTGTATGCCATCGGACGCAAGGGCGCCGAAGCCGTGCGCAAGCTCGGTTTCGAGGTGGAAAACGATTATGCCTCGCTGCTGGATCATCCTTCCTACGATGTAGCCCGTGGTGTGGCGCAGGAACTCATGGCGCTCTACACTTCAGGCGAAGTCGATGAAGTCAAGATGATCTACCATCATTTCAAAAGTTCTGCCACGCAGCTGCTGACGCAGGAGACCTTCTTGCCAATCAGTTTGCAGCAGGAGGGGAAAGTTGAAAAAAGCAGTGGCCCGTCTCTCAACTATATTATCGAACCATCTGTTGAAGAGGTGGTTGCTGCGTTGATTCCAAAGACATTGAATCTCCGTGTCTACACCGCCTTGCTCGACAGTTTGGCAAGCGAACACGCGGCCAGAGTCATCGCCATGCAGGTGGCCACGGATAATGCCGACGAACTTCTGCGCGAATTGAAGCTGACGTACAACAAGACACGCCAGCAGGCAATCACAACAGAATTGCTGGACATTGTCGGTGGTTCTATGCAATGATGCTCTGGGACGAAGACATTCCTTCTTTATTGAGATTCCAAACGACCAGACATGCAATATGCCGTGGGCTGTTGATCTGAAACATAAGAAAATTTACAATGCGAAAAGGGTGGGGCAATAATGCCTCACCCTTTTTGTTGCCTTTTCTTTCACACGCCTTTCCAGTGTCAATAGAAATCTATTGGGGACAGGAAAAAGCGTGAACAAAGACTTGTTCTGCGGAATCCTTTATCGGAAAAGGCTCTGCTTTTGCTGGTGTGTAGCTGCTTGGGTGAAACAGAAAATGGTTTTATAGCTATGTTCCCTTATGATATTTAGTAGCGTAATGCAGAAAGCATCGTCATCCTTAAAGTCTGTCCTATGATTTCATGTCGCCTCTGGGAGCAGGCACGACCGCCTCTGGGAGCAGGCACGACCGCGTCTGCTCCCAGACACGACCGCATCTGGGAGCAGACGCGTTCGAGTGTCGTCCCGTGTTCGACAACAAGTAGTAATGTCGGGATGAAGTGGTGCAGGAATGCGTGTTCAATATGGGCTAAGTGCAGCCAGATGATATTAAAGAATAGTGGAAAATGGTTCAGGTTATTCTTTTAAGTAGGAGTTTGAAAGTAAGCATCCCGTGCAGGCCGTATTGCATAAAACAAATAAGCCAAAGTCTTGATAGATTGACTTTGGCTTATTTGTTTTCTCCGTAATGGTAAGGTAGTAATGGCTCTGAATTGTAATTATTTAGCCCGGCGATTTTGGAAAACGTCTTGGATAACCAATCTTTGGGATTTATCCCCAAAAGTTCACAGGTTTGGATAAGTGTTGATATTACAGCTAAGTCTTCACCACTTTCATCATTCTTTATAAACAGCCTGTTCTTACGCCCGAGGGCAATTGGGCGTATGCTACGTTCAACAGGATTATTGTCTATGTGATACATGCCATTGGTGACGTAAGCACATAGTTTGTCCCACCGCTTAAGGGCATAACTGATTGCCTCGCCAAGAGAACTCTTGGGAGTTGTTTCAAGGCTTTCTGCTTTAGCCATTGTTCTATTTTATTTAAGATGGGTACAGACTTTTCTTCTCGCTCTTTTTGTGTTTCTTCCAAAGATGCGTGGCGCTCTTTGAGATTGGCTTCGATTTGGTAGAGGAGGGCGAAGTATTTAAGTACAATCGGGATGTCTTGAGGATACTGGGCCTTTATGTTCTCAAACTTGCGGCGTGCATGAGCCATGCAGTGTAGAAGTGTTATCCACCGTGTCTGATCTAATGCTTCATAGGCTTTATATCCGTCTGTTTGTATTGCGCCTTTATACCCATCCAACATAAGTTGCATCACTTGTTGCGAACGTGAACCTTCTCGATAATAGAAGAACAGCCCTTTGTTTTGCGGACTGCCATCTACCATATCCCATAGATACGCCTTGCGGGTCTTGCCCTTGCGATCGTTTACGCTTACAACCGTTTCGTCCATATGTACATAGGGAGAACGCAGCACCGCCTTTATTTGGGCATAATAAATTGGGTAGAGTTTGTCTATAGCTTGATGGACCGCCCTGTTTATTGTACTCGTTGGTATATCCAGCCCATGTTCACGAAAGATTTTAGCTTGACGGTATTCGGGTAAATGATGACAGAATTTATCTACAAGAATGTTGACGATCATACTGTCGCCCAAATAGCCGTGTTCTGAAATTCGCGGTAATAAAGGGTGGTGCATCACTTGTGGATGAGTACTGCCTTTTTCAGATTTGTTGATGCATATTACTCGTACAACCTCTTTTAGGTAGTATTCTTGTGTGCGTCTTTCCAAAGTGATGGTGCTATCCTTGCCTATGATTTCCATTTTCTCTGAATCATAGCCCTCAGGATATAAGGTGACAATCCAGAAATACGTTCTTGCAGCTCGCGAATCTGTTCATTGTGGGCTGCAAGTAATTTTATGTATTTCTGTATCGTATTCATATAAAAAGACTCATTTATTATGAGAGTAAAGTTACGAATTTTTCCTTGATAATCAAAGCGTTTCTCTAATAATATTATATCGTTTCCGCCTTTTTATTCCAAGCCTGATACCTTCCAAAGCAGCACCATTTCATCCCATCTTATATCTATAAAGGCAGTTGAATTTTTATGATGAAAGATGGAAGGGCTGAGCCTGCCTTGTTCAAGCCGTTTGTAATATACTACAAACCCTCCACGTTCCCAATGAAGCATTTTTACCAGAGTACGTGATTTGTTCGCAAAAACATAGACTTCTTGATTGGTAGGACTATACTGATACGTACGGATAATGCCGCAAAGTCCTTCTACGCCCTTTCGCATATCTATGCCTTGAGAATAGAGATGGTAGATGTTATTTTCGTTCAGACAAAACATAAGTACTTTTTGTCTGCAAAATTCGGACTTTATTGGAGGCTTTCCAATACGGCCTGCATGGGATGCTTACCTTGAGCAGAGATATATCTGTTTCAAGTGCCGTTCGTTTATTGGTAAGTTCTTGCGTTTAATCATTTTTCTATTCTGCGGTAAACTGTTGTCCTTTATATTCTTCTTTAAACTCCGTAACCGTCTGTCCCGTTTGTTTTTTGAAGAAACGCATTAAATGTCCTGGCTCCGAGAAATTGAATTCGTATGCCAATTCACTGGTAGTTTTGTCAGTGAATA